>ERZ1694966.22-NODE-22-length-156389-cov-61.577117_pt1 | contig 156389 bp, 123 predicted proteins | sample MGYA00581611_ERZ1694966 | MGnify/ENA primary metagenome ERZ1694966 (study PRJEB42213, sample SAMN07424282) | human gut metagenome | biome: ENVO:00009003; feature: ENVO:2100002; material: ENVO:00002003 | host: Homo sapiens | place: USA | collected 2014 ...
GACTGACTAAAATTTATGCTTAATCTATGAATCCCTCAGGTTTTTACGTTGACCCATAATTATCGGGTAAGTGAAGGAAGGGTAGGATATAAAATAAAAGAAGAGATGATTTAATCATCTCTTCTGTAGAGCGGAAGACGGGGCTCAAACCCGCGACCCTCAGCTTGGAAGGCTAATGTCCTTTAATCCTGCGGATTAAAGGCAACCAACTGAGCTACTTCCGTTTATGATAGCTATCTTTAGAATCTGATTCTATTTAGAAACTATTGGTTGATGTCTTGGTTGACTTTTAAGGTCAAGTACCAAGAATGGTTCATAATAAATAAGTTAATAATCTCTTTGCAGTATTGCAACTGCACCACAAAGTTAGTAAATATCATGTTGTTATGCAATGATTCTTTCTTATAGTTTTGCTTTGGACTATCAGTCTTTTACCTATCTAATGATATGGTATATAATGGTATAGTGTAGCTTTCTCTCTATTGAAAAAGTATTCATATATTGCACTTCCATTGCATAATATCATATAGGTATAGAAATCGGTAATAGGTATATAAAGCTATATCCTCTCAAAAATCTACCTGCTGAAAAATCTACTTTTATTGTTTTGTGTTCTCTGCATCTATAAATATGCTTGTGAAACACATAGTTTTGTAGTTAATAAGATGTTTGTTTAGAACTGAAAAAAGCCAACTTATCCGTAATTGGATAGGCTGGCTTTTTGCGTTAGTTATGGTTTCAAGTGACTATTCCCATGTGAAGGTATAGATGATGGTTTCTGTACTTGTTTCGTTTGTGCCTAAGCGTTTGTAAGTATATTCATCAGTACAGCTTTCCACATATCCGTCTTTATCAAATGTATAGGTATATTGGTCTGTCGATTCGCTGTACTCACCTTTGCTATATATTCTATCTGGCAGCTGATTGCATCTCATTCCTACCAATTCGGGATGTGCTTCCAATAACGGGCGCAAATCATCTACGCTCCATACCATTATCGGAAGATAGCCTTTGCAAGATTTTCCGCTATAAGACAATTCGGAAGTGTCTTCATCGTCATAGTTCCATGCCATTTTAGTTAACTTCTCACCTTGCCATGTATATGATAGATACTCCTCTTCATTATATTGCAATTTTACTAACTGATTGTTTGCATTATAAGTAAAGTCTGTATTATCCAAATCTCCTCCGTTACTATCAGAAGTATGTGTTATCAATCCATTTTCTAATGTATAGGTAACAGCGGCTTCCCCATCCCTGCTTTCAATGATTTTGTTTGCTCCCCAGGTGACAGTATAAGTGCTGGTGTATTCCCTGCTACCGTATTGCACTGTATTCGTGGCAGACACTAACCTGCCTTGACTATCGTAAGAATATTGAGTAATGGATACTTCATTTTCTTCTGTCATTCTTAGTTCAACAAGTCGCTTTTGGTTGGTAACAATGCCATCTTCATTCTTGGTAGTTTCTTCATCGTCACTACTGCAAGAAGCAAAGGTCACACACAAGGCTAATAAAGCCATTCCGATTAATCTAAATGTTTTCATTTCTGTTTGATTTTTTTGATATTTATTCTGATTGTATTAATTCAAATTCTCTGCCTTTTAGTTGGTAGATATGCCTAATAGCGTTGTTCCATCCATTAGAACCGTAAATAGTAATGGTCTTGTTCTCTGAATCAAACTTACATTGTCCGTTTTCCAACTCTGTAAATGGTGCTTCTGTTTTCTGTATAAAGTAACCGTATGGGCTGACATCGTACACATCATAAGTATTGGAATCCCTTGAACCACTTTTATAGCGGTTGATAATGAACTCCTCTTCTCCGTCAAAATCAACATCAGAAAAGAAGAAAGGAGAATCATCCGAAAGGTATTCTTCACTCTCTAATTTAGCCGTATAGTCTAACTCTATAACTGTGTTGTTCGGATATATGTTACCCTTATCATACAGAATCTTATCAGTCCATTTTTCCGCAAAGTAGTAATATTGTACTTCTTGTTTCTCTAAACAGAATAGAGCATTACCTACTTCACCATTTTGCAGCCACATTACTTTTACTGTATATCCGTTTATAGGCTGTTTGTACTTTATGTAGATATGCGGCTGATTGAAACATTCAAAATTCTGCGGAACAGATGTTTTGTCTGTTTTGCAAGCTGCTAAACTAAATAATCCAATAATGACAAATAGCAATCTTCTCATTACCTTTCATAAGATTTTATAAATATTGGTTGACAGGGTCATTCGGATGTTTTTTCTTCCATTTCATGGTTCTTATTTTCTTTAAAAAGTAAATTCCGAGAATAAAGAATAAACAGAACAATATTATAATACAGCATAAAAGGTCGATGATATAGCTTCCAAAAGAAGGACGACTGGGGGTAAGAAATACGGAAATAAAATCTCCCAAAAAGAAAGAAACAATCCCAATAAGTACAATATAGCCAGATGGATATTTTATTTCAGTAGCTTTGGACTGTAAATCTTGTATTATTCTATTTTCTTTCTCCTGTCTTCTTTCCGCCTGTTCTTCTTTCCTTTTCTGTTCAGCCAAACGGACATATTCTAATTGTTTGAGTTCCTTTTCCTTTCGTTCTGCTTCCTCCTTTTGAATTTGCTTTTCTTCCTTAATTTGAAAATATCGCTTAATGTCATTATAGGATTGAGGCAGAAAATCCTGTTTGTTATTCTCGTCAATCAAGAAAGCATATTCCTTTGTCGCATCTATTTGCAAGGCAAAAAGTATATTATCCACATAAGCGGCATGTACCATATAAGATTGTTCATTTCCGCTAATTATGAGAGATTTATTTGCAGGAATATATTCCCAAGTAGCATGAGTTACTTTACCGTTGAGGGAGATTTTCAGTTTTCCATTCTCTTGGAATATATAAATTTCCCTTTCTCCCGAATTATTAAAGACAAACCATGTCTTGTTGCACAAGACTGTTTTTACGTCAAGGTTTTCACTGAACCTTTTGTATCTATTGAATATATCAAATAGGAATGTTTGCATTTTGAGATATTTACTATTATTTTTACGTTTTCATTGAAATAGATGTATGGTAATGTTTCGTATGAAATCATTATAAAATGCCTTGTCTTTTAAGCCATACGACAATGGGTGTGACTACTCCTACTATAATGAACCAAACGACTTGTGATGTTGAGGGGTCATCAAATATTCCAAATATCAAAGCCCAAGCTATAATCCAAATAATTGTAAACATGAAAATAATAGTTGCGCTATCCAATTCCCCGAAGAAAGCAAATAAAATAAGGTGTGGGAACTATATCTGCTTTATCCTGAAATCCGGCTCTCGCATTGCCTAAGTTGTGGATAAAACAATAGCAACCCACACCAGTTTTGACAATATCTAAAAGCCTTATAGGATATAAGGTAGGTATATATCAAATGGTGGGGTGCTATTGCTATCATCTTCACAACTTTTCAAATTTGCGAGATTTGATTTCAGAAGATAATCTCAATAACACCTTTTCGTTAAATATGTCCTTGCAGAGTACTAAGACCTCTGAAATTGCTGCAAAATTAGCGAAAGGTTTTGAATGTCTAAAGATAAAACGCTGATAAATGTAATTTCAACTGCTTTAAAACATATCCGTGATAGGAATTTAGATAATATCAGCTCCTTTTATTCATAACTTCATGGCGGTATGAAAATTTGAAGTGGGTATATAAGACGATAATTTTTTAAGTTCATACCTGTTGTCAGTTATAAAGATTATGCTTGTTTTTCGGAATTTGTAGCCAGTCGTTGCTGAACCTTTCCTGTTTATACGGCTATTTTTTTATAACGGTTTCTATAATATGTTGTGGTAGTGACAAAATTCTCATTTTCTGCAAGGGGCATAGTAATAACAGAAATTTCAAACTTTGTCACTAATCCATTCAAGATGTTTAGAAAGTCAAACTATCGTAAGTATTTAATAGTTCCTCCTGCCTTAATCCCAAATATCTCTTGGTAATGGCAACTGAACTATGGTTGAACAGTTCCATCAGCTTAACTAATGCCAACTCTGCGTTATCGCTGTTCATGTTATAGACCTGCCTGCCAAATGTCTTTCTAAGAGAATGGCAGCTAAAGTTCTTAATCTTTAACCTGTACTTCTTCTTCACCTCTTTAAGAATGATATTGATTCTCTGGACTGTGAAGATAGTGCCTTTCTGACTTACTAAGATAGGTGTATTGATTCCAATTGGATTTATATGCTCGTAGCATTCTTTAATGTGTTCCTGCAATTGTGGATTCAGTCTGATAGTCCTTACCTTACTTGTCTTTTTCTCAATTACAGTAAACTCATCTGTACCTAATATCTGCTTCCACCTTAGAGATAGAATATCAGATATTCTTAATCCTGTGAAGCATCCCAAAGCTATAAGAAGCGAGATTTTATAATTCTCATCCTTTGCCAATTTGCGGATAAGGTTCATTGCATCAGACCAAATTAGATAGTCTGCGGTTGTACTTGAATATTTAAGTGACATAATGTTCTGTTTTGTAAGTAAATGAATAAAAGTGAATGTTTATTTAGACCGTCAATAATTAAAGCATTGATAATCAAACAAACATTCACTAATTAACAAAGTGAATATATTTAGGTGGGAACACCTTACTAAGACATTCCACACCTTATTATATATATGGTATTCCTTAAAACGGTCTGTTCCCATATTTATAGTCCAAAATAGAGTTGCACAGCCTTTCATAAAAGGAGAATCCGCAACCTGTATAGAAGTAGCTTAGATATATTGCTTGATATTCTCTTTGTAATGCGGTATTATCTTTCAGCATATTATCCAACTTTTCTAAAGAATGTTTCAATGCCTGTACTACCTTTATATATCTAAGGTTGTTATCCACCTCTCCCAAACGGGCTTCCAATTCTCTGATATGCTCTATAAGTCTGTCTATCTGTTTATCCATAACTCTAAATTTTAATAGATTGGTAGAAATAAAGAAAGGACAACTAACTGAATAGCTGCCCTTTCTGCCAATAAGTTCATTTATCCCAAGAACCAAGCGTATTTGTTATCAAGTCCTTGCAAGACGTTGTTAATGCCAACACTAACTTCCGTAGCGTTTACGGCTCGTAACAAATAACTATCAATATAGCTGCCTTTGTTCGCCTGTGTCAAAAGGTTGTGAAAATCAAACATTGATATGGCGTTGTCCTTTGCCCCGAACACTTCATTATGGTAGTAATCCCTGCATACGCTATTTATCTGACTGTCCGTAATCAGAAGTCTTGGAACGGCTTTCTGCCTTGCAGGTGGCAATGCTTGGAACATTCTCATCCGTCCAACGATTTGCGCAAATTGTGTCTCTGGCAATGTAGTGTTGGAAAGTGCCTGCATCAGATGGATTTCCTTTGCAGGGTTGAAGCTGTGGAACAATTCAAGCACGTTTCTGTAAAGTTCGCCGATGTTGGTTACTTCCATATTGAACCTCACACCCTCACCAGTAAGAATCTGATTAGAGCAAATTTTCACCCTCCAGCCCACGAAAACAGAAAACTTCTCCAAGCCTTTGGATGCACGATAAAGGTTGAGGTCACTGTAATTTCTCACCCCACCGATGCACAGTTCAAGCCTTTGCCCCCTTACCGTTTCGATAATGGTTGGAATGGTGAAAGCAAATGCAAGCCTCTGATAGAATTGTGTCTTTTCACATTCCAACAGTTCGCTTGCTTTCTTACCCAATGCGGACGGTATTCTACCCCGTACAATGTGCGAAACTCTGATTTCGGGAGTGTTTACTCTCTCACCTGCATAAAACGAACAAGCTGTATCATGCACACAAGAAACAAAGTCTTGGTGTGCGATGGTCAGTTCTTGGTTAGCCCAAGTTGGAACGACACATTTGTTTGCAAGTTCATCCATAGTGATTGCATCCGTATTGGCTTCCAAGAATTTCACACTTGGTTTTGCGGTTGGCTTGTCTTGGATAATGGTTGCTTCCTCTGCATATTCACCCAAATTCATTCTCTCACGGTTCTGTGCCATAGCTGGCATAATAACTAAATTTCTCATATTACTAAAAATTTTGAATGATACCTTTTTGTTTACTATAAATATGTTTGGGATTATATACGGATATTTATAAAAACGATTTTTATCCGTAACAAGGGGAGGGGGAGTTTGAACAGGTACACCGTAAAGACAGACACCCTATAAATTTTGAGTAAGGGGTATCAATGCTTATTCTCTTGATTTTTAGCTAAACTGAATATAGGTGATTTATTAGTTAGGTAGCCTTTTTAATGTCATTGGCTGTATGTGGCATATTATAAAGTATAGGCTATATAACTCTAATAAAAAGCGAAAGTTGGATTCCGCCATATTGCAGGTTTCCTCCAACTTTCTTTCTCTGCCGTTACTTGCGCCATATCAAAGCGTTGTCTTTCACGTTCACATTGGCAAACGATTCCAGTTCCGCAATGAGTTGCTGGACTTCTTCTTGGGTAGGCTCTGGCAGTACAATTCTCCTGCAAGAGTTTCTTCCTATGTTCACCAACTTGGGGCTGCATCTTCTGATAAAAGACACCATTTCTTCATGGTCAAACTGCATCAAAGGTTCTGCCGTTACCATTGTGGGGCGTCCAAGCCTTGCTATCTCTTCCATAGCTTCCACCCGTTCCTCAATTCTTGGAGCTTTGTTCATTATCTCCGGATAGAAACGGTTGGTTTCAATGGTCGTGCAGAATACCACACGTTCCATAATCGGATGGTTGATGAACTCCAAAAATCTCTTGGGGTTCTTGGACTGCAACAGGTAAGCGTTGGGCAGTAACATGTTTCTGTTCTGATAGCAGTAATCCAACACTCTGGCAATCCATTCGGATGGTATGTCTTCTGCGAACATATCCGTGGAACTGCCAATAAAAATAGACCTGCCACAGCCAAGGTCTGTATTAAGTTCATATTCTGCCAATCTTGGCGGATTGGCATTTGGATTTATCTGCTTCATATAGCAATAGCTGCAATCGTGCAGGCATTTGCCTTTGATGGGATTCCAAGTGTAACCAACAAACTTGTACATATTTCCATTACTTAAATTTAGTCCCATAATTAGTTATGTTTAAAAGGTTAATAATAAGTATTTATCTAACATATAGTCTATCAGCTTAGCGGTAGGTCTTTGACAAAAAACGCTCCTATATGCCCACACCCGAAAAACATACCGCCTAAAACTTGAAGAAATTAAGTTTGAATGATGGCTTCTCTTTTGAGCCGGATAAATTGCAATCATAATATTCTTTTATTGTTTCCTGTGTCACTTTGAAATTTATGCCATTCTCGCAATATATAACCTCCAATCTCTGCTTTATCTCTTCTTTAGGCAGGTATATCCCTAATGGGAACTCCGCTTTTATCTCGTTAAGGACTTTAGGAGAGAATCTTAGCTTTTTGGCTTGTGCCTTGTCATACTCTTTGACCTTTTTCTCAATAAACTGCTTCTTATATCCGGCACTCACTATCGCATCCTTGCCTATCTTGTTGTAGGCAGTCAGAATATAGTCACATTCCGGCTGTTGTCTTAGTTGGTTCAGAAGCATCTCTTTTTCCTCCAAAGTAATCCTGCCGTTCTTTAACCATTCTTCCAACCGCACAATCAGGTGTAGCAACTGCTTCCTTTGTTCGGTGGCAATCTTGGTGTTGTTCAGCTTTTCCATATCATCGTCCCCCACGCATTCAGTCACATTGTTGTAGGTGACGTTGAAGAAGCCCGTGCCAAGGTATGCTTGGTACAACTTATCTGCGGACTGGTAATAGCCCCTTACCCGTTCCTCATTATAAAGGTTGTCTATGGAGAACGGATTAATCTCGCCTCTTTCGTCTATCAAGTCTTGATATTTCATGTTTTCTATATCTTCAAGTATGGCACCTCTTTTAAATTCATCCGTTTCCTGCTGTCCTTTCAGCAGGTTGTAATTGGTAATGAACTGCTCTACCCTGTTCCTTATTTCCTCATTGCTACGGATATGGATATTCGGATTTACCGTTGTGATGTGGGTAAGTGAGTTATAGGTGACATCATCATTCCCTTTTCTGCGGAATCGACCTTGTATCTGAATAGCTTCCGTGAACGGGTCTATCATTGTCCATTGTGCGGTACGCAAGTCTGTCAGCATAAGTATGTCCGGTTTATATCTGCCAATGCGAATATCCAAGGCGGAATAGAAACGGCAAGTAAAGAAGTTGTACTTAGCCAAAGGGTAGTCAATCTGTGAGTACGCATTTACCAGCCCTCTTTTCTTCAACTTGTTCACACTCTGTTGGGAGCAGAACACTTTATAATCCGTAATGCCCAAGTTGCCAATCAAATCAGCTATTCCATCCGTCACATTGAAGAATATGCAGATATGCTTGCTGTTCTTTAGGTTGTCCAAGACAATCCGTAACCGCTTATAATAGCTGTTGGTGACAATCAACTCCAAATCTTTCTTGTAGTCGTAGTCCGGCACAACCCGTATCAGTTGGAAATCTTGTCGTTCAAATTCGGGATGCGACATCTCCAAAGGTGTAGCGGAAACAAATGCTTTTTGCTCAAATTGGAAGAAGTCGTATATCGGCTGTGAGATTTTTCTCCGATAGTCCACGTCTTGTGTCAGTTTCTCGCACTCGTCAAACAAGCAGAAATATTCCTTATAGATGTTGATGTTCAGCTTCCGTGCAGCCTTCCTTATCTTCGGGAAACTTTCGGGAGTGGTTATAATCTTTTTGTATGGAATATCCATTTTGAGGTACTTCTCAATCTTGTAAGGAGTACACTTTTCATAGACCGCTTCCAAATTCTCGTTCTCATTCAGCTTGCCAAGTATCACGGGTACATTCGGTTCTATGATTATAGAGTTGCGTTTTGAATGTATCTCGCTATGGGTAGCTCCAAGTCCCGTTAAGGTCTTGTTCAAAATGGTATTGGTGGGTATCATATTGCAGCCCACACGTTTTAATGCGTCAAGCAACCATTCTCCTTTATGTAAAATAGTTTTAATTATCTTCATATTTTTTTTATTTACAATATTATATCCTGTTGCTGATTTATCCAATGCGGTAGGCTTTCAGAAAATTTTCATCTTATATGCCCGGGTTTGAAAAATCTACCGCATTGAACTTGATTCAACAGAAGCCCGCCTCTCACGCAGGCTTCCTTTCCGGCTCGCTATGCAGCCTGTTTATTCTCGTTTTTGCGGTTATTTTCCAAAATCCACATGAGCATTCTGCCAACGATGCAGCTCTCCTTTTCTCCGCACTCTGTAAGTTTAGCCATCGTCACTTCGCTTGCCGGTATGGTATTCAAGGCATTAATCACCACGTCCAAAGGTTGGTTATGCTTTTTAAGCAGGCAGTTCAATGCACGTGGGACATACCGTTTTTTGTAGTCCGTATCGAATGTGGCACTTGCGGCTTTAAATATCTGTTCCGCTTCTTCCGCAGAGCGTCCGAGGGCGAAAACGGATTTGGGCATAATCCCCCGCATCATGGTTTTAAGTATTATCGGCTTCATTTCAGCATCCAAGAAACCGAGTGCGGTAGTGTAGGGGATGTGGTGGTCTATGGCAAACTCATAGACGGTTCTCATGGCTTCATCCCCTGTCGCCAAGGCAGCGATGCCCATTTCTTCCACTTTAGACGGCATACGGCTGATTAAGACCGTTTCACCTATATGCTGTGTATAGTCGGCAACGGATTCAAAATCGTGTATCTCCACATCTTCCAGAAAATCATCAATATAGATTCTTTCCGATGTTTCGGGGGTATCGCAGATTACAAGGATGTTTTCTGTGTCTCGTTCTATCAGTTCCCCGTTGTTGTCAAAGAGGTTATATCCCTCTTTCCAAAACATATCCGGTTTATAGAAGTGGTATCTTGGGGTAAGGAGTTTCTCCTTGCTTGCCGTTTCCAGCATTTTATCCATCTTCTTGTCATGCCTCATTCCATATTCTGTATGGGCTACGACAATCCTCACCTCTTCACCATCAACACGGGCTTTAACGGCAGTAGGTTTGATTCCCAAGTCTTTTCCTAATCGTCCAAGCTCGTCACTTGTGAAATAGGTAACATTCTCGGACATCGTTTCTTGTTTCATTCCGTTCACATTAGCAGGTTCTACACTTGCTGCATTGGCAGCGTTTACACTCACATTTTCTTTTACTTTTAGGCTTTCTTGTGCCATAATAAATAAGATGCGGGGATAAGTCTCGGCGACATTGCTTTGACAGCCGCATACGCCTACCTGAGTGCAAACGAGATACCATCCAATTCAAAGGAATATAACTATTTACGTGTCATTTCTTTTGAACTGAGAATGAGGGGAAACATTAAAAAGAGGCAAAGTGATTAAATGACAAAAAGGAAATGTCACGGCAAAATGGCATTTCCTTTGAATAAATTAAAAGGGGGGGAATAGGTGAGTTATATAGATTGCCCGTGCCGCTGAACAGGTGTGCTTTTACTGCTGATTAAGCTCTTTATTGTGGATTGAAGATGGTTTATATCATACAGTTTGTCATGGCTGGAAATAAAGCCCATCGCCAGTAGGTATTTGCGGACAAACTTGCATTGTTCGACCGTGACTGATTTCTTTTCGTTTGGTATAAGCGGAGATATGAAGTTATAGATACCATTAATGATATAGTTTAAGTAGGGGGCTTTACTCTTCCTGCCTTTTGATTCTTTGACTTGTGCGAGTTTCTCTTTGGCTTCTTCCAAGGTAATGGTGCCAACCTCTTTAGTAATATGTTCGTCCAACAAGCGGAACATCCAGCCATCGAAGTTTGTGATTTCATGTGGGGAATCACTTTTGAAGCATATTTTTATGGGAGAGTTGTTTTTGAGTTCCGGTTTATTGTGTAATGCGATATATAATCGGTACAGGTCTAATTGTATCTTATTCTTTATCTTGGCATCCGTTGCTTCATCCTCAAAACCGGAAAACGCTTCTTTACTTAGTCTGTTCTTTTCCTTATCGAAAATTGCACTTATGAAGCTCAACACCCTGTAAGTATCTTCAACATCCTTATTCTCACAAAACATTGCGCATACAGATTTTAATTTTTCCAATTTGGCTTCAAAGTCATCCGGAACGGGAATAGCAATAGTCTCATCTGAATGAAGTCCGTATAGTGCAATGTCATCACTATATTCTGCGAGTAATTCTTGATTCAGTCTCTTTTCTCTCATGTGTGTATTTACAACACTTGCCAATTCATGCGAAATCTCCACATAGTCAAATGCAAAATGTTCTTTCAAAAGCGGAAGTATAAGCCTTATGTCTTTAGTGCTATAAGAATATTCAAGCATACAATCTTCTTTTTTATCTCCCCAAAGGTACGAAAGAAAACTCCTCCTGCCATTATATCAAGAGGAGTTTTTACTATTATAGCAGGTTTTTCATAGCTTCATCCACCTGCTCATTATCGAAACTATCCAAGTATATTTGAGTGGTGGCTAAGTCAGAATGTCCCAATGCTTCACTTATCAATGCAATGTTTACTCCCGATTTCTTTAGGACGCTTGCGAATGAGTGCCGGGCGACATAGGTTGTCAAGTTGGCTTCAACTCCAAGCTGTGCGGCAAGTAGTTTTAAGTTCTTATTGACCTTTCCTAATATCTTATGTATTCTGTTCTGCCTTTGTAGGGCGGTCTTGTGTATCTTGCTATCCAAAATAGGAAAAAGATAGCCTTTACTCTCTTTTGAGTATTTTTCAATTATTAGCATGGCTTCCTGTGGTATTCCTATTTTAATCAGTTTCTTTGTTTTTTGACGAATATAGTGTAATCTGCCGTTTTGAATATTCTCTTTTGTCAGATTAGCTATGTCTGTGAAGTTGATTCCACCGCATAGATAGCTGAACACGAATATGTCTTTGCTTAACTCCATGTATTGCTGCTTCCCAATGGGCTGTACTTCGGTTGTGAATTTCAGTACGTCTGTTTTGGCAATAGCTCTCTTTTGAGTTGTGGTATCGAATTTATTAATCTTATAATCATCAAACGGATAATCGGATTTTCGGGCACACTTTGCTTTGATGGCTTTATTATATGTACTGCGTAATGTACGAAACATAAGGCTTATGGTGGTTTCTTTATTGTCTTTGGAGCGTAGCCATTTCTCATATTTGTTAAGCCAAGAAGTATCTATATCGCTGAAAGGTATATCTAACTTGCCTTTCGTAAACGCTTTAAGCGAGTTGAAAGAACTTTTGTAGATGAGACGGTTTCCACATTTGTCTTCACGTGTGTATTGCTCTATCAATTCGTGATAGAACTCACTAACAGTTTTTAATTCAAACTTGGTATTCTCATTATTGAGTAGGGTAGTGGTGGTATATTCCTTTTGTTCCACATTCAACTCTAACATTCGCCGCTGTAATTCTTGCTGTTTATCCAAGATAATCTTTTGGATATATTCTTTGTTAGGACAGTTCGGTTTAGGTTTGTTTCGTGTGAAGTCCCAATATTTAGGATTAATGGATATGCCTAAACTTTGCATAGTCCGTTTGCCACCTTTGGCTACTCTTACCATTAAGGGGGATTCTCCATTTGCTAAAGTCTTCCACTTGTAGCATACTACGTTGATTGCTGCACTCATAAAATTTTCGGTTGACTTCTTGGTTGACTCCAACCGCATAGTTTCGTGCAGAATCAGCATTCTCTAAAAACAAAAATCAGATAGAAATCTTGCGATAACTATCTGATTTTCAGAAGAGCGGAAGACGGGGCTCAAACCCGCGACCCTCAGCTTGGAAGGCTAATGCTCTATCAACTGAGCTACTTCCGCAATTTTTGTGGGCAAAGATGGATTCGAACCACCGAAGTCGAAAGACAGCAGATTTACAGTCTGCCCCATTTGGCCACTCTGGTATTTGCCCATTCGCTCTTAAGATTCTATCTCAATTCTCTTATTGAGTAGGCTTGTTTCTCAATTGCGATGCAAAGGTACGTCTTTTTTTTGAATATGCAAATTCTACAAGAACTTTTTTTCAAAAAATCTGCTTTCCCTGCACTTTTTGCTTGAAATCGAGCATTTTGATGGCAGTTATTGCACATTCATCTCCTTTATTACCTAATTTTCCACCGGCACGGTCTTCTGCTTGTTGCATGGTATTGGTGGTAATCAAACCATAAATTACAGGAATATCTCCTTCGGCATTCAGTTGGGCGATGCCTTGGGTAGTACCGGCACATACATAGTCAAAGTGTGGAGTGTCACCACGAACTACACATCCTATTGCAATCACTGCGTCTACTTTTCCGCTTTTTATCATTTGTGCGGAACCAAAAGTCAGTTCAAAACTTCCGGGTACAGTTTGTACCAAAATATTTTCATCTTTTGCACCATGTTTTTTCAAGGTGGTTACGGCGCCTTCCAATAAGGGACCGGTGATGTTACTGTTCCATTCGGATACTACGATACCGAAACGCATGTTTTCTGCATTGGGAACCGAGTTAAAGTCATAATCAGATAAGTTATGATACGCTGTTGCCATTATTTTTTGTTTTTTAGTGGGATTAATAAAAGAAAAAGGTTATCTGTACGTGGGTGCAGACAACCTCTTTATATAATTTAAGGTATATATTTCTTTTCTTATTTGATAGAGGCACGCTCGATATATTTGTCGATGTCCATTGACTGATAAGAATTGAAGTATTTTTCTTTCACCAATGTATAAGCTTTAACAGCTTCACTGTTCTTACCCAGTTTCTCGAACAACTGACCTGCCTGAATCAAATAGATAGGGCTTAATGCCTGACTGTCTGCTTTGTCTGCTGCTTTCAGCAAAGTTCCGGCAGCTTTGTCCAATTGTCCCATCTCAGCGTAGCAGTTACCGATAGTTCCCAAAATAGCGGGGCTTACCAACTGATCTTTAGCGCTGAATTTATCTAAATACTTCACTGCGTCTTCATATTTGCCTAACTGTGCGTAGCAGATACCTGCATAAGCATTTGCTAAATTACCGGCAGCTGTTCCGCTGAATTCATCTGCTACTTTCAAGAAACCTTTGTAACCAATGCTGTCGCCGTTCAATGCTGTTTCAAAGTTATCGGCTCCGAAATATTGTTCTCCTTTGAACAAAGCTTCTGATGCTTTCATTTCATTGGGTTCAGAAATAAAATGCTTATATCCCATGAAACCTGCAATGATAATCACAACTGCTGCAATAGTTCCAAGGATTTTTCCTTTGTACTTGATAAGGAATGCTTCTGAAGTACTCAGTGCTTCTTCCATATCCAATGGGTCCTGAGTGTGTTTTTGTTCTGCCATTTTTATATTTACTTTTTTATTATTTTGCGAATCTACTTTTTCGGTCAGCAAAAGTAGTTCATTTCTATGTATTAATGAAATTTACGGGCATATTTTTTTAGTTTTTCCCGTTTTTATCTCTAATTTTGTATCCTCAATTAAACAGAAGTTCTATGATACTGAAACGCATCTCGATATTGAATTATAAAAACCTGGAGCAGGCAGAACTGGAATTCTCGCCAAAGATGAATTGTTTTATCGGACAGAACGGCATGGGGAAGACGAACCTGCTGGATGCGGTTTATTATCTTTCATTCTGTAAAAGTGCCACTAATCCCATAGACTCGCAGAATATCCGTCACGAGGGCGATTTTTTTGTGATTCAGGGTTTCTATGAAACGAATCAAGGAGATCCTGAAGAGGTATATTGCGGCTTGAAGCGTCGTCAGAAAAAACAGTTTAAGCGGAATAAAAAGGAATACAGCCGTTTATCAGATCATATCGGTTTTATTCCTCTCGTAATGGTTTCTCCTGCTGATGCGGAACTGATTGCGGGAGGTAGTGACGAGCGCCGCCGTTTTATGGATGTGGTGATATCTCAATATGATAAGGAATACTTGGATGCACTGATACGTTATAATAAAGCGCTGACACAGCGTAACGCCTTATTGAAGTCGGAGCAGGAACCTGATGAGGAATTGATGTTGGTATGGGAGGAGATGATGGCATTTGCAGGCGAGGTTGTTTTTAGAAAACGTAGTGAGTTTATAGCCGAATTTATTCCTACTTTTCAATCTTTCTACTCTTATATTTCGCAAGATAAGGAGAAAGTGAATCTGGCGTATGAATCTCATGCTATGAATGGGAATTTGCTGGATATAATAAAAGAGAGCCGCAAACGTGACCGTATAATGGGGTATTCGCTGAGAGGAATTCATAAAGATGACTTGGTGATGCAGTTGGGTGATTTCCCTATAAAGAGGGAAGGTTCACAAGGGCAGAATAAAACTTATCTGATCGCTTTGAAACTGGCTCAGTTTGATTTTTTGAAGAAAACGGGGAGCAATAGCACTCCTTTGTTGTTGCTGGATGATATTTTTGATAAGTTGGATGCTTCCCGTGTGGAACAGATTGTGAAACTAGTGGCCGGGGATAGTTTCGGACAGATTTTCATTACGGATACCAATAGGGATCATCTGGATAAAATATTGAAAAAGATTGAAAGGGAATACAGAGTCTTTTCTGTAGAAGATGGCTGTGTGACTGAAAGAAAGGAAGTGGCTGAATGAGACGTAATGATGCGGAACAAATAGGGGAGATGATTCGGAAATTCTTCCGGCAGAATGCTTTGGAGGCACCACTGAATGAGTATCGTCTGATACAAGCATGGAAAGATGTTGTGGGGTCTGCCATTACCAAATATACTAGTAATCTTTATATCAAGAATCAAATACTTTATGTGCATATCACTTCGTCCGTGCTCCGTCAGGAGTTGATGATGGGACGTGATTTATTGGTGAAGAATCTGAATAAGCAGGTAGGGGCACAAGTGATAGTCAATATTATTTTTCGTTAACTAGGCGGTCTTCTGTATGTTCTTTTGGTTATCTCCGAAGGTTCCTGTAAAACTTCCTGCCAGGTGCGGATTTTTACGGATTTTCCTTCATCTTTTTCGTAAAGTCCACACTTGACTTGAAAGAAGTGTGATGTAAGAGTGGCTTATGGGGCAGTTCTTATCACGATAGATTCTATTTCAGTATTCCATTCTCAGTCCAGACTTCATCCATTCTCCGGTCGAAAGGTTCGACAGGCAGCTTTTCGCTTACTTGGAAGTTATAACATATACCTATATTATAGGAATGAAGAAGAGGCAGTAATTTGTCATAATATCCTTTTCCTCTTCCCAATCGGTTGCCTTGGGCATCAAAAGAAACACCCGGTATAATGGCGAGGTCTATCTTCTCATACGCTGTAAATGCTTCTCCCGTCGGTTCCTCTATGTGATAAGCCTCGCCGTTTTTCAGGTTTTGTCTACCTGCATAAATACGGAGTTCCAATTCGTCTCCTTTGACTACCGGCAGCAAAATTGTTTTCTGCCGGTGCCATTTCTCAACGAAGTCATGTGTCTGTACTTCATCACCCAATGAATAATAGAGCAAAACGGTACGGGCCGATGCAAATTTGGGATGCTGTTCCAGTTTCTCAAGCAAAGCAGCGGACTTTGTCATTAATTCGGTGATGTCGTGACGGCGTTTTTCTTGCGCTATCTGCTTGCGCAGTTGTTTTTTTAGTTCCTTCATCGCTTACTTTCGGTTCTATGGGTTGTTCGGGAGCTTTGGGAAATGATTCACCTTTATCCAATACTTCCAATGCTTTGAGGACAGTTTTGTCGCTCTTGTTTAAGTATTCTATATAAGCTTCCATGCCCAGCATATTATAAATGATGTTTCCATATAAATTTGTTTCAAATAGTTTCTGTGATTTGTACATCAATATGTTGCGACGTTTTAACCCTTTGCTTTCAGCGAAACGGGCGAATTGTTCCAAAATGTTCTGATGTTTCAAATATTGTAACAGGCTTTCTTCTGTTTCATATTTTTGCATTTCGGCACGGTGGTTGTCCGTATACTGGAAAGCAAACTGGATGGTTAGTCCGCGGTTAACGGACATACGATAATAGGAAGTCACACCGGTAGTATCCTGCGGTACAAAGATATCGGGCATAATACCTCCACCTCCATATACAGGACGGCCTAAAGAAGTTTCAAAGATTTGGCTTTGATCCTGTTTGATACTGTCCTGTGAGAAAAATTCTCCGTGTTCGTAACGGGTCAGGATATCCATTTCATAATTTGCGTCATTACCTTTTACATACGGTTTTTGTATACAGCGTCCTGACGGAGTATAGTAACGGGCAATTGTCAGACGGATGGCTGAACCATCGCTGAAGTCGATAGGCTGTTGTACTAGCCCTTTTCCGAAAGAGCGGCGCCCGATGATTGTCCCTCGGTCATTGTCCTGGATAGCTCCGGCAAAAATTTCGCTGGCAGAAGCCGATCCTTCGTCCATCAATACGACAATAGGCATTTTCTGGCTACTTCCGGTTCCGTTGGATGTATAGTTCTCACGTGGAGACTTACGTCCCTGTGTATAAACGATGAGTCTGTTTTTGGGTAAGAATTCGTTTACCATCTGGATTGCTGCACCCATATATCCGCCGGTATTACCGCGTAAGTCGATTACCACTCCTTCGCAGTTTGCCTGATTTAGCTTGGCTAATGAAATCAATAATTCGGGATAAGTTGTTTCACCAAACTTGTTTACTTTTATGTAACCGAATTTGTCATTCAACATATAGGCGGCATCTACACTCTTTACCGGTATGTCACCACGAACAATGGTGAAGTGTAAAGTTTCTTTTTCTCCCGGACGAAAAACGCCAAGTTTTACCTCACTGCCTTTGGGACCTTTCAGTCTTTTCATGGATTCATAGTTGGTGACAATTTTTCCTACAAAGGCACTGTCATCAACTTCTATAATGCGGTCTCCTGCCATTAGGCCCACTTTTTCTGATGGTCCGCCTTGGATGACACTGTTTACATGGATGGTATCTTGCTGGATGGTAAACTGGATACCAATTCCGCTGAAGCTCCCTTTTAAATCAGAATTTACAGCTTCCAGGTCTTTTGCCGGAATATAAGAAGAGTGAGGGTCCAGCTCGCCTAGAATTTGCGGCATAGCATCTTCCACCAGTTCACCCATGTTTACTGTATCTACATATTGGTCGTCAATGATACGCAATAATGCATTCAGTTTGTTGGATGAAGTATTAATGATACCTAATTTGTTTCCTGAAAAGTGGTTGGCGTAAAAAGTTCCAATCAATATTCCGGCTACGATGCTTACCGCAACGATTACCGGCATAAAACGGGATGTTCGATTTTTGCTCATATCTTTATTTGCTATTATTCATTGGGATTGATATAGATTACTTCAATATTTGCGCGTTTCAATAAATCAAGCCCGTCTTCCAAACGGTATTTTTCTGAGTAAACTACACGTTTGATTCCTGCTTGGATGATGAGTTTGGCACATTCTATGCAAGGAGATGCGGTGACGTACATGGTTGCTCCGTCACTGCTGTTGTTGCTTCGTGCTATTTTGGTGATAGCATTCGCTTCGGCGTGTAGCACGTAAGGCTTGGTGACTCCGTTGTCATCTTCGCATACATTTTCGAATCCTGCAGGAGTTCCATTATATCCGTCGGAGATGATCATCTTGTCTTTTACGATTAATGCTCCTACCTGACGGCGTTCACAGTATGAATTTTCCGCCCAAATACTAGCCATGCGGATGTATCGTTTGTCGAGTTTGAGTTGTTTTTCTTCTTTCGTTTCCATTATTTCAGTCTTGCTTATTATGTGCAAATTGAATATAAGTTTTTTTCCCTTCGGGAGCTAGCAATAAAACATTGCTGTCACCTTGATAAAATATTGCATTATTCAATGCTTCTATGAACTCGTTATTATAGCTTGTTGAAGATGGAGTCTTGGTAAAATTTATGTTTACTGTCCGGTCTTTTCCATCCGCTTGCCATGTGCCTTCAATGGTTCCGTTTTGTATGCTTCCTGTAAAAGTGCCATCCGCTTTGAAAGTAATGTTGAAACCATGAATGATATTCAAGGCTTTTCTTCCTTCGGCTGCGATAGTCTTATCCGGGTTGTGTGCCATTGCATTGTATTTGGGCTCTCCGTTCCGTTTGTCCCAATTGGCTTTACCATAGAAATCCACTACATGCCATGTGCCGCTTGCAAAGATTTCCTCTACATCGTCTTCATTGTTGCAACTCCATAAGAAGGGGAGTAGCATCAGTATATAAAGAATAGACTTTAGTTTCATATTGTTTAGTTTTTTAGTTGATTATTCCATTTCTTTTCAGCAAGGCATGGATACTGGGTTCTTGTCCACGGAAGCGTTTGTAAAGGGCCATCGGATGTTCCGTTCCTCCTTTCGAGAGAATATTCTCCCGGAAAGAAGCAGCGACTTCCTGGTTGAAGATTCCTTTTTCCTTGAATAAGGAGAAGGCATCCGCATCCAGTACTTCCGCCCATTTATAACTGTAGTATCCGGCAGAATATCCCCCCGCCATGATATGTGAGAACTGTACGGACATGCAGGTATCTTCTACTCCGGGCAGTATTTGCGCTTTTTTCCATGCTTCTTTTTCATAAGCGCGGACATCTCCGTCAAATGTTTCCTGGCGGGTGTACCATGCCATATCCAGTAAGCCGAAACTTATTTGACGTAGGCAGGCGTAGGCCACATTAAAATTGGATGCATCTACAATTTTTTGAATCAGTTCGGCAGGAATGGGTTCTCCCGTCTGATAATGTCTGGCGAATGTATTGAGAAATTCTTTTTCAGTGGCGAAATTTTCCATAATTTGTGATGGAAGCTCCACAAAATCCCAGTATACGCTGGTACCACTCATGGTTGAATAAGTGGTATTGGCAAACATTCCGTGCAAGGCGTGTCCGAATTCGTGTAAAAAAGTATTTACTTCCGAGAAAGTCAACAATGCCGGTTTTCCAGCTGATGGCTTGGTGAAGTTCATGGTAACGGATACGTGGGGGCGGCTGTTGACTCCGTTTTCTATCCACTGTTCCTTATAGCTGGTCATCCATGCACCTGAACGTTTTCCGGCACGGGGGTGGAAATCTGTATAAAGTACAGCCAGGAAACTTCCGTCTTTGTCGAATACTTCATAAGCTTTTACATCGGGATGATAGACCGGAATTTCTTTATTTTCTTTAAATGTGATGCCATACAGACGGGTAGCCAGACCGAATACGCCTTTCTCTACTTGGCTAAGCTCAAAATAAGGGCGCAACTCTTCTTCATTCAGATTGAATTTCTTATTTTTCAGTTTTTCTGAATAATAGGCCCAATCCCATGGCATCAGCTGGAAATCATTGCCTTCCATTTCGCGTGCCAATGCTTCTACTTCTGCTACTTCCTTTAGGGCGGCAGGGGTGTAGGCTTCCAATAATTGGTTGAGCAATTTGTATACGGCATCACTTGTTTCGGCCATGCGCTTTTTCAGTTTATACTCGGCAAAAGTGGAGAAGCCTAGTAAATGAGCCAATTCCATGCGAATGTTTACCAATTGCTTGATGATGTCCACATTGTTGTAGTCGTTATTGTGTGTACATTGGGTATTATAAGCCATATAGACTTCTCTGCGCAGTGAACGGTCGTCACAATATTTCATGAAAGGAACAAAACTGGGAGCATCCAATGTAATGATGCTGCCTTCTTTTCCCTTGTCCTTTGCTGTTTGAGCATAACTTTCCAATGAACTTTCGGGTAATCCTTCCAATTGTTTTTTCGTCAATGCCAATTCGTAGTTATTCGTTTCTTTCAACAGATTCTGAGAAAAACGTAAGGTTAATATGCTTAATTCAGTATTCAGTTGGCGGAACTTTTCTTTTGCCTCACCGGTCAGATTGGCACCGCTTCTTACAAAACTGTCGTATGTTTTTTGCAGCAGTTGGGCGTCTTCACCTTTCAGTTGCAACTGGTCTTTCTGCTCGTATACAGTTTTTATGCGGGCAAACAGTTTTTCATTCAAACTGATGTTGTTGCTGTGTTCAGACAGTAAGGGCATCATTTTTTCTGCCAATTCCTGCATCTCGTCACTAGTCTCGGCACTCATCAAATTGCCGAAAACAGTAGTTACGCGGTCTAGCAACGCACCCGAATTTTCCAGAGCAACAATGGTGTTTTGGAAAGTCGGTGCTTCGGGATTATTGACAATTGCATCAATTTCCTCATTTTGTTCTTTCATTCCTTCCAACAAGGCAGGTTCATAATGTTCTATCTTGATAAGATGGAACGGAGCCGTGTCATGAGGAGTGTTATAGGGTTTTAAAAATGGATTTTTATTTTCAGTCATGGCACTATTTTATTTGACTTACAAATTTGCTAAAAAAAAGTATCACTATCCTCATTCTATTTACTTATTTAACAAAGTATATTAAATAGTTAGGTTAAAAATAAAAAAGCACAAGCAGAAATGCCTGTGCTTTTCATCTTTATGAGGTTTTACCTGATTATTTATTCTTTTCGGTCAGTTTTTCCAATGCCGGAATGGAGATTGCTTTTCTGCTAAGTTGTACCAATCCCTGTTCCTGTAAATCATTCAGTACTTTTGACACATTGATTCGTGTCTCATCAATCAAACTCGCCAAATCTTCCATTTTGATTTTAAGAATTTTTTTCCCTTCGGGCTTCATGGAACGCAGTACTAAAAAATTCAGTATTTTTTCTTCTGTATTACCTATGTGGCTGTTCCATAATTTTTCGTATGCCACTTGTGCCCTATTACTCAGAATATTTAAATAATTAAGGCGGAAGATTTCGTAGTTGTTCAGTTCATTTAATACAAATAACTTATCTATGGTAACTATGTTAATATTTGTACGTGCTTTGTAAGTCGCTGTATAGTTGGTCTGCATGCCGAATAATGAATAGGGCTCTATAACGAAAGGACTTCCAAAAGTTTCAAATAAGGAGTATGAATGTTGGTTATCGGTTGCTTGGGAGGTTATCTCCCCATTTAAGAGAAAGATTAATTGAGTGCAAGGTGCTCCTTGTTCCACAATGATATCATCGGCGTTGTATTTACGAAAATGTAGCTTTACCTTACCTATGATATTGGTGAAGTCATTTTTACATAATCCTTGGAAGAGAGGAAGTTGTAAAAGTGTATCATACATTGTTATTTCCATAAGTTCTAATGTTCGTTAAGTTATAGTTTAACACACAAAGGTAACGATAAAACGAGATTTATTATTTATAGGTGGGAGAACTTTTATTTTTTTTATTGTTTCTTACCGTCTCCTAAATGTTTAAAAGCAGAATACTTGCGGGCTGTATAAAAAATAAATATATTTGCATTCAAAAAAGGAGGAGTTTATGTTTGGATCATTTGATTTTCAAGAATTTTTAAGTGCGTTTATCGTACTTTTTGCTGTCATTGATATTATCGGATCTATTCCTATTATATTGAACCTTAAGCAGAAAGGGAGAAATGTCAATGCTAATAAAGCTACCGGCATTTCTTTTGCTTTATTGATAGGTTTCTTTTATGCAGGAGATATGATGCTGAAGTTATTTCAGGTAGATATCGCTTCGTTTGCCGTGGCGGGTGCTTTTGTTATTTTTCTCATGTCTTTGGAAATGATTTTGGATATCGAAATATTCAAGAATCAAGGTCCTATCAAGGAAGCGACTTTAGTCCCCTTGGTCTTTCCGTTATTGGCAGGTGCGGGAGCATTTACTACGTTACTTTCCCTTCGTTCGGAGTATGCTCCTGTAAACATTGTTGTAGCCTTGATATTGAATATGGTTTGGGTTTATGTGGTGTTGAAGTTGACAGATCGTATCGAACGTTTCTTGGGTAAAGGTGGAATTTATGTTATTCGTAAGTTTTTCGGAATCATTTTGTTAGCAATATCAGCGCGTTTATTTACGGCTAATCTGACTTTGTTGATAGAACAGTTTCAGAAAGCTCAGTGATATGCTGTTTCTTTGCAGATAATAATGTCGGAACTCACCATAGATATTTTATTGGAAACCAACTGCTTTGTGTTAAATTGATATTAATCTGTGGTGAGTTCCGGTATCATTCCATTTGAATGATAGTTGTTCGATGTTTTGATGCGCCTCTTTGATGTCTATTTCTCGCTGGCGATAAATTTCTTCATCCCATCTGTAAAATAAGTTTCATATTTATCCCCTTCGCCCGAGCAGATAAAATAGGCATCCAGTTCAGGATGTGCTTCACAAAAAGCTTTGGCTGAGTCCAGTCCCATCACCATGAAAGCAGTAGCGTATGCATCGGCACTGGCGCAATCTTTTGCAATGACAGTGGATGACAGGATGCTATGTTGTACTGGGTATCCGGTGCGTGGGTCTATGGTATGTGCATATTTCTTTCCACCTTTGTAATAGAAATTACGATAATTTCCTGATGTTGCCATACCTACGTCACTAATGGCAAGTACAGTCTGTAACTCCTGGTTTACTGACAAGGAGTCATCTACAGGTTTGTTTATGCCGATACGCCAAGCGTTCATTTTGGAATTTTTGCCTCTTACCACTACTTCACCACCGATGTCTACCATGTAGTTTTTTATCCCTTTACGTTCTAATAGCCTTGCTACTGCATCTACTCCGAATCCCTTGGCGATAGCGCTGCAATCCAGCATTATACGAGGGTCTTTTTTTATTATCCGGTTGTTCTGTAAGTCTATTTTTTGATATCCTATCATTGGGCGTAAGCTGTCCACTATCAGTGAATCCACTCCTGTAGATTTTTTGAATCCAAATCCCCATGCATTTACCAAAGGTGCGACAGTGATATCAAAGGCTCCATGGGTTTCATCGGATATTTTTTTTGCGAGATGGAATACATGTACGAAAAAACTGTCAACTTCTGTCTTTTCATTGTGGTTTACGCGGGTGATTACAGAATTCGGATTGAAAGGAGAGAGGGAGTAGTCCACTTTCTTCAGTTCGGTTTCTATTTCTTCTTTCAGATTATCTTCAGACTGGTAGGTGATTTTGTATACAGTACCGAATACAAAGCCTTCATCCGTACGGAAAGGTGCTTGCTTTTTTAGAATAATAATTGTTCCTATTATCAGAATTGCTAGAAACGGCAATTGCCATGCTAATTTTTTTTTATTCATACCTGTATTTTAGTTAAGAAAGAAATAAATGTTCTATTAAGATTTTAACACCGATAATAATCAGAACCAAACCTCCCCATAATTCCATGCGCAGGTTGAAACGCTTGCCGCAAAATACACCTATCAGACTTCCTAATGTTGAGATAACAAAAGAGGTAAAGCCGATGATGCCAATGGGAGAAAGAATGGAAGTGAAAGAGTTCATTCCTACAAAAGCAAATGATATACCGATGGCCAACGCATCAATGCTGGTTGCTATAGCCAGCGTAACAACCACTTTTAATTTAGTGGGGTCGAAGCAGCATTTGTCTTCATTGCTGAAACTCTCTTTAATCATACGCCCTCCCAGGAATGCCAATAACCCAAAAGCGATCCAATGGTCGTAATCCTCTATCAGGTGGCTGAAGCGGCTGGCGGCAAACCAACCGATAAGCGGCATGACGGCCTGGAAAAGACCGAAGAAGAATGCCATAATAAAAAAAGTGCGCCAGCAAATGCGACGCATGATAATTCCGCTTGTTATGGAAACAGTGAAACAGTCCATAGCAAGGCTGATGGCAAGGAGCCATATTTCTAAAGTTGTCATTAGTTAAAATGGTAATTTGTATATTAAACTGTATGTTACTCCTAAGTTAGTCGAGTTGTTCTTTCCGAAACCGGGAATATACCAAGGCTCGGTGTGTTCCGTCTTTTTCATGTTCATGCGTATGCGGTAGCGCAGTGACCAGCCCATATAGAAATTCTTGTATACATTTACCTTTATTCCTGCCAGCAGTTCGGCCCAGGTTACTGTGGTTTTAACTCCCTCATAACTGAAGGGGATTTCCGGAAATCCCCATGTAGGGTCTTTCATTGTCGGAGCATCTACATCGTATGAAAAAGAGGTGAATCCGTAACGTATGCCTCCATACAGAAAACCAGGCAGATAGGGCTTCTTGAAAAAGAAGTTGTAGTTCATACCTATACGGAAATAGGGAGCTGAGGCTTTATAATGTATATTGGTACCGTCATCAGTAGTGTCGGTGGTTCCATATCCAATTTCAGCTACGGGGACATAACGGTTTTTCAAATTGACCTCTACGCTGATTTCTGTACTTGTAATGTCACCTCCAAAAATTTTGCTTCCCAGGCCAAATATATCTATACCGATAGTAGTTCCCTGATAGAAGGGTACCTTTTCTTCCTCTATGGTTGTTTTTTTTTCTTGTGCCGCCAGTGTGGGGCTGTACAATAGCATACTACTCAGTAGCGTTAACAACGTAATATATGTTGAAATTCTTTTTTTCTTCATTATTGATGTCCGGATTTACAGTCTCGATAGATTTTAAGTTATAAGTGGTGTATTTAATGTCTTCCACTTTATAAAACATCATGGTGCCACATTCTATATTCTGCAAGTAGGGGATATTCTGGTGAATGAGTATGATGGTGTCACGCATCTTTTCCGTATAATGCAATACGTAGGTAGTTTTTGATGTATAACTCAAAGGCAGGCTCATACTGCTTTCCGCTTTATTGAATATCGTGTCATTCATCAATGAGTCTTTTACTACAGTTTCCTTAATAGTTCCATCTTCCAGTGTGTCACGTACAATCACATCGGTAGTGATAAATCCAGTGACGTCAAAAGCTGGACTGAATTTCACAGCTTGGTGTGTTTCTGCATCCAGAAAGTCGAAATGGGCAAAGGAATTGGTGGTAAGCGGACAATCGCTTTCCCCACAGCTTTGCATCAAGGTGCTTACGGTAATCAGGAGCAATAAGATAATGGCTGGTAGTCTCTTCATTTTAAAACTCTTTCTCTATTTTATAATTATTGCGTTCAGGAGCATTCCGGGCTATCAGTTCTCCTATGAATCCTGCCAGAAACAGTTGGGTTCCCAAAATCATCAAAGTTAGGGCCAGATAGAAGTAAGGAGAATCAGTAATTAATATATAAGGTAAACCATGTGACAAGGCATATAGCTTGTTTGCTCCGATGATAATGACGGAAATGAAACCAAGAATAAACATCAATGATCCCATAAACCCGAAGAAGTGCATCGGCTTGATACCGAATTTGGATAAAAACCACAGAGTGATGAGGTCTAGATAACCATTGAAGAAACGGTTTAATCCGCCAAATTTTGTTTTACCGAATTTCCGTGCCTGATGGTGTACTACCTTCTCGGCTATCTTAGGAAAACCTGCATTCTTTGCCAGATAGGGGATATAGCGGTGCATTTCACCGTATACTTCGATGTTCTTTACAACATCACGACGATAAGCTTTTAGTCCGCAGTTAAAGTCATGCAGATTCTTGATGCCTGAGACGGCACGTGCTGTGGCGTTGAATAGTTTGGTCGGAATGGTTTTTGATAACGGGTCATAGCGTTTTTGCTTGTATCCTGATACTAAGTCGTAGCCGTCTTCTGTAATCATTCTGTATAATTCCGGTATTTCGTCCGGGCTGTCCTGCAAGTCGGCATCCATTGTAATCACCACATCACCTTGCGCCTTTTCAAAACCACAATACAAAGCAGGGGACTTGCCGTAGTTCCGGCGGAATTTAATACCTTTTACGTTGTCCGATTCCGAGCGTAGTTTCTCAATCACTTGCCAGGAGTGGTCGGTGCTGCCGTCATTGACAAAAATAACTTCATAGTTGAAGTGGTTGGCATCCATTACACGTTGAATCCATGCGAATAGTTCCGGCAAAGATTCTTCTTCGTTATACAAAGGAATAACTACAGATATATCCATCTTTTATTCATTTTTCTTTTTACGCATCACGATCAATGCCGTAGGGATAGCCATTAGCATCCCGTAAAACATATTTTGTGATATCAGTTGAAATGTCATTTCCAGCGGGGTAAGTCCCGACAGTAAATCTATCGCTTCTTCAAATTGGTTTAGTGAGGTTGTCAGTTCGGGTCCGGCAGTTTCTTTGAACTGATTTAAGATGGAGCGGTATGCCTCGAATACGAACCCGCCATCTATATAGCGGAAGTAGATGTAATGCACTACCGCTACAAATAGAGAGGCGAACATATACATAAAGGTAGTGAATAGAAACGCACGTGAAAAAGTGATGCTTCCGCCACAATGCCGTTCTCTGAACTTTTTGGCAAATATGTATCCTAAAAAGGGTACTCCTATAGTTAAGACTATAAAAAGTAATTGTAGGAAAGGTATTCTCAATCCTAGTGGGAAGAGCATGAATTTGAAGGCCCATAAAAGACCCATGCCCGTACCATAGCGCATGGCGCATTCCTGCAAAGTCGGTTTATAATTCGTCATTCTTTATTAATAAGTGCACAAAAGTACTTCTTTTACGGGAATCCGTCCTATAGTTATGGGTGAAAAATGTATTTTTTCTGCTAAAATCAAAAAAAAGTATTCGAAAGTATTGTAGTTTTGAAAATAATGTCTACCTTTGCACTCGCAAAACAAAAATGGGTAAGTCCTATACGGCCAGCTCCTGATGAATCCTCCAGGGCTTGATCGCAGCAAAGGTAGTTGGTTGTAGCGGCGCGATATAGTAAGCTTACCCACCCGCCTCTTTAGCTCAGTTGGCCAGAGCACGTGATTTGTAATCTCGGGGTCGTTGGTTCGAATCCGACAAGAGGCTCAGAAAAGCGAGAAGGACGAAGAAATCTTCATTCTTCTCGCTTTTTTATTATATTTGCGCTGATATTAGTTTTAAGGTTGGTACAACCGTTATTTAAGAGTTCTTTTGTATGATAGAGTCACAGATTGCGGCAAGAGTATTGCCGTCTAAATGCCGTGAAGCGGTAAAGGTTCTTTTGCAGGAAGTGTACGGATATGAAGATTTCCGTAATTTAGAAGTTTATGATGACTTGTTCAAAGGTAAGGAAAAATTGCAATTGTCTCAAGGGCAATTAATTGAGGAAGTCATCATGGAAGCTGAAAAAGGGATCAAGGGTGATTCGTCTGTTCATAATTTGCTCCTGACTGCTCCGACCGGGGCTGGAAAATCATTGTTGTTTCAGCTCCCTGCCATTTATCTGGGTAATGAATATAAGCTTCTTACTCTTGTGGTTTCTCCGCTGAAAGCATTGATAGTGGACCAGGTTGAGGCGTTGCAGGAGTTAGGATATGAACGTGTGGCGTATGCTTCGTCCGATCTTTCACCTGAACAAAAGAACGAAGTATATCGTCGTGTCCGTGACGGGGAGGTTGATCTTTTTTATCTTTCCCCTGAATTATTGTTGGCGTATGATATTAGTTATTTCGTAGGTGAACGCCGCATTGGATTGGTAGTAGTTGACGAGGCTCATACCGTGACTACTTGGGGTAAAGAGTTCCGGGTGGATTATTGGTTTCTAGGGCGTCATCTGGAAGCTTTAAAGAATGCGTTGGGATATGTATTCCCTGTTTTTGCATTGACAGCCACTGCTGTGTGGAATCCCAAAGGTGGGAACGATATGATTTTTGATACCATCCGGTCGTTGCATCTTGCTCCGTGTGCCTTGTATGTGGGCACGGTGAAGCGTGAAAATATTGGCTTTGACATTACCGCCATGACCATAGAAGAGGGAGAGACCTACGATAAGGCCAAGCAACGTACTGTTGCCGCCCGGGTGGAGGATTTTCTGGACGGGCATAAGACTATTATTTATTATCCTTTTGCCGGAGGTATAGATATGAAACTGAAGACTTGGGTGTATCCGGCTAACTGGCATTGGGTGGCATCTTATTATGGTAAAAAGGATAAAGAGCAAAAAGCCGAAATTATACAAGCTTTTAAGGAGGGTGAGAAAAAAATAATCGTTGCTACGAAAGCTTTTGGCATGGGGGTGGATATCAGCGATATTGACCGTGTGTATCATGTGGCTCCATCCGGTACCTTTGTCGATTATATTCAGGAGATTGGCCGTGCAGCCCGTGATAAGAACATTTCTGGTGTGGCAGCGACGGACTTTAATGAACGCGACTTTTATTATATGAAACGCCTGCATTCTGCAGGTGCCATCTCCCAGGAACAGTTGGGGATGATTCTGAAGAAAGTATGGGAAATATATCTGATGAAAGGCTGTAGTGATGAAATGCAGATGTCTTTATCCGATTTTGAATTTGCAGTGAGGCTGCCTCGTAAAAAGAACAAGCTGGAATATGAATCGGATTTGGAGCAAGTCATCAAGACGGCTTTGTTATGGATAGAAGAGGATCTGAGTTTCCGGCATGGCGGTTCTCCTGTTGAAATCAATTCACAGACTCTGTTTGCCGATGGCTATGTACAGGAAAAGACGGGTGATGCCGCTTTCCGTAAAAAATACAAGCAGTATATGGTTCCCGTGGAAGGGGTTGAAGGAGTCTATAAGGTGGCTTTTGAATCTTTGTGGGAAAATTGTTTCTCGGAGATGGGGTATCGTGAGTTTAAGCGCGATTTATACAATGGAAATCTCTTTGAGGGAGTTCGTGCGGCTGCTGTGGGTAAGCATGATGTCTTGTTAAAAGAGAGTGCAGCGGATATCTGCTTTAAGCTGGCAAGTCTCTTGAAGAGTTTGAAAGACTTACTGACGGTGAGTCTGTATGGTAATAAAGGAAAGTTCGAGGAGGACGATTTGCGTAGCATTTTTGCGGCGTACGATATGGATGTTCCTTCTGCCAAGCGTTTTATCACTTCTTTACTGGAGTCCAGGGTAGAGGAGGGCAGAAGTGTGAGTTACATCACTAGTGCCAAGAAGAAAGATGAAGACAAACTGATGTTTACCGTTACCCGTGGTTTTGATTTGTTGCTTTCCCGTTACCAGAAGTTGTGCACCCAGCGTATTACAGGGAAGAAAGGAGGCCGGCTGTTGTTCTATGTCACTCCGTTCTCCGATCTCAATATGCTGCTCAACTTGCTGTCTATGCTCAATGTGGTGGACTTTACCGTAGAGGGAGGGGTTCCTTCCGTTGGAGTGCGTGTCCATGATGCGGAGATATTGAAAAAGGAAGCTACCTCGGGGAGCTATCAGAATCGTGTGCTAGAGAATAATGAGAAAATATTCCAGGAACAGATAGAGTTGTTCCGGCTGTTCTTTGGCAATACGAAGTTAAGTGACGAGCAGCGATGGGAATTTATAGAGGATTATTTTACGGGGATGAGTTTGGAGGGATTGAAAGAAAAATATTCTTGTGTTGTGGAATGCCGGCTGTGTAAGGTCTGAAATACCGTATGATTTTCACGGCTCGATAAAGACAGCTGAGGCGGCAGAAAGCTATATTGTCAATTGCATGTGGAAAAAACTCGGGCAAGAGGAAGAGTGGACTGTATATTGGAAACAAAGGATTATGTATATATATTTGAGCTTAAACTGGATAGTACGGCTGCTGAAGCTTTACAGCAGATAGAGGACAAAGGATATGCTAAGCCTTATCTGACAGATACGTGCAAAGTTACGGGAATTGGTATCAGTTTTTCATCGGAAACCATGACGGTGGAGGAATGGGAGGAAAAACATTGTAACCCTGTTGTGATTAAATAATAGTGCAAAAATATGCCTCAAGCCGGAATCATCACGATCCGTCTTGAGGCATTCTTCGTTTATGGAATTTGGGATACAAACCGCTTACGCTTTAAAATTGCGTGCTATTTTTTTATATCCATATACGGCACGGTTGCCCAATTCTTCTTCAATGCGGAGCAACTGGTTGTATTTCGCCATACGGTCGCTACGGCTCAGTGAACCGGTTTTAATCTGTCCGCTATTGGTGGCTACGGCGATATCCGCAATGGTAGCATCTTCCGTTTCACCGGAACGGTGGCTGGTCACAGTGGTATAGCCGTTACGTTGAGCCATCTCAATAGCATCCAGAGTTTCGGTCAGCGAACCGATCTGATTTACTTTTACTAGGATAGAGTTTGCACAACCTTCACTGATTCCTTTTTCCAGGAACTTCACATTGGTAACGAACAGGTCATCACCTACCAGCTGGCAGCGATTGCCCAGACGCTCGGTTAGCATGCGCCATCCTTCCCAGTCGTTTTCTGCCATACCATCCTCTATCGAATCAATGGGGTAGTCCCAACTCAATTTTTCCAGATAAGCAACCTGTTCGGCGGCACTGCGCTTTTCCCCTTTTGGGCCTTCAAACTTGGTATAGTCATAGATGCCGTCATGATAGAATTCGGAAGAAGCACAATCCAAGCCGATGGTGATATGTTTAAACGGTTCATATCCGGCAGCTTCGATAGCGGCAAGGATACAATTCAAAGCATCTTCGGTGCCATCCAATGCAGGGGCAAAACCACCTTCGTCTCCTACGGCTGTACTTAGTCCGCGTTTTTTCAATACCTCTTTTAAAGCATGGAATACTTCTGCGCCCATCCGCAAGGCCTCACGGAATGTTTTAGCACCGACAGGACGAATCATAAATTCTTGAAAAGCGATAGGGGCATCGCTGTGTGAGCCTCCATTAATGATATTCATCATTGGAACAGGCATGATATAGGTGTTTGTTCCGCCAATATATCTGTAAAGAGGAATATCCAAATAATTGGCTGCAGCTTTTGCCACGGCTAGGGATACACCCAAAATAGCATTTGCGCCCAGTTTTGATTTAGTTGGAGTTCCATCCAGATCAAGCATGGCTTTGTCAATACCACGTTGGTCCATAGAGTCCATTCCTTTCAATGCCGGAGCGATAAGAGTATTTATATTTTCTACAGCTTTTAATACGCCTTTGCCTCCGTAACGGGTCTTGTCGCCATCACGTAATTCCAAAGCCTCATGTTCACCGGTTGACGCACCCGATGGGACAGAGGCACGGCCCATAATCCCTGATTCCAATATAACATCCACTTCCACAGTGGGATTACCACGTGAGTCCAAAATCTCTCTTCCTTTAATCTCTGCTATTTTCATATAGTTCTAATTTTATAAGATGGTTTTATTTTAATAACAATAGAGAAGCCGGATTTGTTGAGGTACTAGGGAAAGTTTTTTCATGATATTTACTTTTTTATTTCTTTCCACAGAGTACATCCGTCTTTATTTTTCGTCTCCCTTTAATAAAAGCTAGAGATCAATATGAAAATAAAATGGATAGTGGGGGGGCTGTTATGGGCAAGTTCTTACTTGCAGGCTGCCGCACAAGAATATAAACTGTGGTATGATGAACCCGCTCAAGTTTGGACTGAAGCACTTCCGCTGGGTAACGGGCGGTTGGGAGCGATGGTATTCGGCAATCCCGGTGTGGAGCATATCCAGTTGAATGAAGAAACTATTTGGGCAGGACGTCCCAATAATAATGCTAATCCCAATGCGTTGGAATATATTCCCAAAGTGCGCCAGTTGGTGTTCGAAGGAAAATATCTTGAAGCACAAACATTGGCTACTGAGAAAATAATGGCGAAAACCAATAGTGGTATGCCCTATCAATCGTTTGGCGATCTGCATATTTCTTTTCCGGGGCATACACGTTATTCCGATTACTATAGGGAACTGAGCCTGGACTCAGCTCGTACCATTGTACGTTATAAGGTGGACGGGGTGACTTATCAGCGTGAAACACTGACTTCGTTTGCTGATCAGGTAGTTATGGTGCGTCTTACTGCCAGCCAACCCGGAAAGATTACTTGTAATGCCAATCTTACTACTCCGCATCAGGATGTGATGGTCTCGACGGAAGGGGAGGAGGTTACCCTTTCGGGCGTATCTTCTTGGCATGAGGGGCTAAAAGGGAAAGTCGAATTTCAGGGACGTATGACTGCACGTAGTCAAGGAGGGACCCAGGCTTGTCGTGACGGAGTCTTGAGTATAGAAGGGGCGGATGAGGCTGTGATTTATATTTCCATTGCTACCAACTTTACTAATTATAAGGATATAACAGGTAACCAAGTGGAGCGTGCGAAGAACTATCTGCGCCGGGCTGTAAGTAAGGATTATGTGACATCACGTAAGGCACATGTTGATTTTTTCAAGCAATATATGGACCGTGTCTCTTTGGATTTAGGTATAGACAAATATGCAGGGGTAACCACTGATATGCGTGTGCAGAATTTCAAGGAAACGAAGGATGATTTTCTGGTAGCTACTTATTTCCGTTTCGGCCGCTATCTGTTGATTTGTTCTTCACAGCCGGGTGGGCAGCCTGCTAATTTGCAAGGCATTTGGAATGATAAATTATTTCCTTCCTGGGATAGTAAATATACTTGTAATATCAATGTTGAAATGAACTATTGGCCGGCCGAAGTGACGAATCTTAGCGAATTGCACGAGCCTTTGATACAGCTGATTCGTGAAGTGAGTGAAACAGGGCGTGAGTCAGCAAAGATTATGTATGGGGCGGATGGTTGGGTATTGCATCACAATACGGATATATGGCGTGTTACCGGAGCTATAGACAAGGCTCCGTCGGGATTATGGCCTACGGGTGGAGCTTGGCTGTGCCGTCATTTGTGGGAACGTTATCTTTATACAGGCGATATGGAGTTTCTCCGTTCGGCTTACCCTATCATGAAAGAAGCCGGTAAGTTTTTTGATGAAATAATGGTGAAGGAACCGTTACATAACTGGTTGGTGGTATGCCCGAGCAATTCTCCGGAGAATACTCATGCGGGCAGTAATGGAAAAGCGACTACGGCTGCCGGGTGTACTTTGGATAACCAACTGATATTCGATTTATGGAATCAGATAATCACTACCGCCCGATTATTGGGTACGGATGCTGAATTTGCCACCCATTTGGAACAGCGTTTAAAGGAAATGGCACCCATGCAGATAGGACGTTGGGGGCAATTGCAGGAATGGATGACAGATTGGGACAATCCGCAGGATGTGCACCGTCATGTGTCACACCTTTATGGTTTGTTCCCCAGTAATCAGATTTCTCCTTACCGTACTCCCGAATTGTTTGATGCGGCACGTACTTCGCTGATCCATCGTGGCGATCCGTCTACCGGATGGAGTATGGGATGGAAGGTATGTTTGTGGGCTCGTCTGTTGGATGGTGATCATGCTTATAAACTGATAACCGATCAGTTGACTCTCGTACGTAACGAGAAGAAAAAAGGAGGAACTTATCCTAATTTGTTTGATGCCCATCCACCTTTTCAGATTGACGGTAATTTTGGTTGTACAGCGGGTATCGTAGAAATGCTGATGCAGAGCCACGATGGTTTTATTTATTTACTTCCCGCATTGCCGGCGCAATGGAAAGAAGGAAGCGTGAACGGGATTATAGCTCGTGGAGGTTTTGAATTGGATTTGAGTTGGAAGAATGGTAAAGTGAGCCGGTTGGTGGTGAAATCCCGTAATGGGGGGAACTGTCGTTTGCGTTCTTTAAATCCGCTGGCAGGCAAAGGGCTGAGAACGGCAAAAGGGGAGAATCCGAATAAATTGTATGCCATACCCGAAATCTTGCAACCGATTATAAATAAAGAAGCGAAATTGAATAAAGTTGAGTTGAAAAAAACTTATCTTTATGATCTGGAAACCAAAGCAGGTGAAGAATATATATTCTTAGGTAAGTGATGATTCTTGCACTGATTGTAAGGATGAAAAATAGTAAAAAGAAGAAATATGAAAAGAACAGGATTAAACATTATTTGCTCATTGTTGCTGGTAGGTGGAATGTGTGCATGTACTGCCACTCCTAAACAGACCGAAGAAATCAAATGGAGCGAACGTATGGCTCAGTCGGAAATGCAACGTTTCCCTGAGCCTTGGATGATAGAAAAAGCGAAAAAGCCTCGTTGGGGCTATACGCACGGACTGGTGGTGAAATCCATGTTGGAGGAATGGAAACACACCGGTGACACAGCCTATTATAATTATGCAAAAATATATGCAGACAGTCTGATAGACACTGACGGTAAGATAAAGACCATGAAATATCTTTCTTTTAATATTGATAATATCAATGCCGGAAAGATTTTATTCGATTTTTATGAAAAGACGGGAGACGGGCGTTATAAGGTGGCGATGGATACTCTTCGTAAACAACTGACCGAACAGCCCCGTACCAGTGAAGGTGGCTTCTGGCACAAACTGATATATCCGCATCAAATGTGGCTGGATGGTATATTCATGGCTTCTCCTTATTTGGCTCAATATGGTAACGTATTCAAGGATACTACGGTCAATGCCGATATTGTGAATCAAATAAAGCTGATTGCCCGTAAAACGTATGATCCTAAAACCGGTTTGTTTTATCATGGTTGGGATGAGAGCAAGACACAAAATTGGGCAAATAAGGAAACCGGATGCTCACCCAATTTCTGGAGCCGCAGTATAGGCTGGTATGCCGCTGCCGTGGTGGATGTATTGGATTATATGCCGGCGCAGTTCGAAGGACGTGACAGTATAATGACGATCATAAATATGTTGGCCGAAGGTATTGTAAAATATCAAGATCCTGAAACAGGGGTATGGTGGCAGGTGACTGACCAAAATAACCGTAAAGGAAACTATTTGGAATCTTCTGCTTCATCGCTTTTTGTGTATTTCTTGTGTAAAGCAGTGAATAAAGGATATATTTCTTCGGAATATAAGATGGCTGCAGAACGTGGTTTTAATGGCCTGATCAAACAATTCATTAAAGAAGAACCTGATGGTTCGTACACTATTACCAACTGTTGTGCTGTTGCCGGATTAGGCGGTAAAGGAAACCGGGATGGAAGTTTTGCTTATTATATAGGTGAGCCGGTAATAGAGAATGATCCGAAGTCAGTAGGTTCCTTTATTTTGGCGGCTATTGAATATGAGAAAATGAAGTAGTAGGAATAATCTGAGAAAGATGAGGACATTTGTCAAAAAAGTCTTCATCTTTTCTCATAAGATCAAGAGCTTTTTAAAAAAGATAACCGCCTTTTTTAAAAAACATAAGGACCTTTTTTTAACACCTTGTTGTTTTGATAAAAGCTCTTGTTTAGAGATTGTTAATTAATTAATAAACGAATTTGAAAATACAATGATGAACAGACACGCATTACTTTCCTTATTGGCTTTATTGCTATGTTACTCTACTTCCTTGCCGGCGCAGAAAGCGAAAACGTATATTCCCTGGAAGAATGGCAAACTGGTGGTGTCCGAGGAGGGACGCTACCTGAAGCATGAAAATGGAGTACCTTTCTTCTGGTTGGGTGAAACTGGATGGCTGATGCCGCAACGCTTGAATCGTGACGAGGTTTCTTACTATCTGAATAAGTGCAAGGATGCCGGATATAACATGGTGCAGGTGCAGGTATTGAACGGTGTGCCTTCCATGAATATTTACGGTCAGTATTCCATGATAGACGGTTTTAATTTCAAGGATATCAACCGCAAAGGGATTTATGGATATTGGGACCACATGGACTATATTATTAAAAGTGCTGCTTCACGGGGCATCTATATAGGGATGGTATGTATTTGGGGAACTCCCGTGGAACAAGGGTTGATGAATGAAAAAGAAGCCGTGGCATACGGTAAATTTCTTGCGGAACGTTACAAGGATGAGCCGAATATTATTTGGATGATAGGAGGGGATATCCGTGGTGATAATAAGACGGAGGTATGGGATGCGTTGGCAAACAGTATCCGTAGCATAGACAAAGGTCATCTGATGACTTTCCATCCGCGTGGACGTACCACGTCGGCTACTTGGTTTAATGACCGCGAATGGCTGGATTTCAATATGTTCCAAAGCGGACACCGTCGTTACGGGCAGCGTAATGGTGATGGTGACTATCCTATCGAAGAGAATACGGAAGAAGATAACTGGCGTTTTGTGGAAGCCAGTCAGGCAAAGACTCCGTTGAAACCGGTAATTGATGATGAACCTATTTATGAAGACATTCCACAGGGACTGCATGATCCCAATGAAACCCGTTGGAATCAGCACGATGTGCGTCGTTATGCCTATTGGTCGGTATTCGCCGGATCATTCGGGCACTCATACGGTCATAATGATATCATGCAATTTATCCGTCCGGGATATGGAGCCTCTTTTGGTGCCGACGGACGCAAGAAAGCATGGTGGGATGCTTTGGAAGATCCCGGCTTCAATCAGATGAAATATCTGAAGAACTTGATGTTGACTTTTCCTTTCTTTGAACGTGTGCCCGATCAGAGTGTTATTGCGGGAACTAACGGCGAACGCTATGACCGTGCCATCGCTACCCGTGGAAATGACTATTTGTTGGTTTACAATTACTCAGGACGTCCTATGCAGATCGATTTGAGCAAAATCAGCGGTGCGAAAAAGAATGCATGGTGGTATAGCGCAAAGGACGGTAAGTTGGAATATATCGGTGAGTTTGACAGTAAAGTCACTTCTTTCCAGCATGATAGCGGTTATCTGAGCGGTAATGATCAGGTTCTGATTGTTGTGGATTCTGCAAAGGATTATGTGCAGAAAGCTTGGACAGCCTTGCCGGATGCCATACAGAAATGGAATAAGTAAGAAATATGCATATCATGAAAAAACAAGTATTATTAATCATTCTTTTGGCACTTCCGTTGTGGTTGAAAGCAGCGGATGTTTCGGTTACCGGCCTGCGTACCGAGCAGATGGTAGATCCCATGGGGCTGGATACTGCTGTCCCTCGTATGAGCTGGCGGCTGGAATCTTCTCAAAGAAATGTGATGCAGACCGCCTACCGGATTTTGGTTGCCTCTTCTCCTGAACTTTTAGCACAGGATAAAGGGGATTTGTGGGATTCCGGAAAAGTGGAATCCGATGCGTCCGTATGGATTCCTTATCAAGGGAAGCGTTTGAAAAGCAATCAGCGTGTTTACTGGAAAGTGAGAAGCTATACCAATCGAGGTGAGACAGAATGGAGCGAGCCTGCCCGATGGGGGATGGGACCTTTAGGTGAGATTCATTGGGGAGGACGATGGATAGGTTGGGACGCTGTGTTTGCATGGGATCGGGAAGATTCACACAGCCGTTTGAGCTCTCGTTATTTACGCACGGAATTTAAAACGCAAGCCAAGGAGATAAAGTATGCTACCCTTCATTTGTGTGGTTTGGGAATGTACGAACTGTTCATTAACGGTCAGCGGATAGGTGATCAGGTATTGGCGCCGGCTCCAAGTGATTATCGTCGTACTGTGCTTTACAATTCTTTTGATGTCACTAAACAGGTTGCCGGAGGAAATGCCGACAATGCCATCGGAGTGACCCTGGGCAACGGACGTTTCTACACTATGCGTCAAAATTACAAACCTTATAAGATTCCTACTTTTGGTTACCCCAAGTTACGTTTGAATCTGATTATAGAATATACCGACGGCAGTATACAGCGCATCAACAGTGATGAGAAATGGCGTTTGACGGCTCAAGGGCCTATACGTAGCAATAATGAATACGATGGTGAAATTTACGATGCCCGTATGGAATTGGGAAACTGGACACAGCCCGGTTATGATGATTCCAAATGGCTGAAAGCGCAACGTGTTTCATTGCCGTACGGTACACTTCGTGGCAATACCGCTCCCAACATGAAAGTGATGAAAACGCTGAAGCCGGCTGTCTTCAAGCAATATGGTAACCGTTATATGATTGATTTCGGTCAGAATATGGCAGGATGGGTGCGTATTAACATAGCGAAAGCCGCTGCGGGAGATACGATTTGCATACGTTATGCCGAACGGGTAAAGAATGACGGTACGGAACTGGATGTGGAAAATCTCCGCCATAGCCAGAGTACGGATTATTATATCTGCAACGGTAAAGAAAACAACACTTCCTGGAGTTCTCGTTTTTCTTATCATGGATTCCAATATGTAGAAGTGACAGGTTATAAAAATCTGAAAGCGGAAGATTTGGTTGCTGAAGTAGTATATGATGACTTGGAAGATAACGGTACTTTCGAATGTTCCAATGATATCATGAATCGGGTTTATCGGAATGCCTGGTGGGGGATTTCCAGTAATTATAAAGGAGTGCCTTTGGATTGTCCCCAGCGTGACGAGCGCCAGCCCTGGCTTGGCGACCATGCTATGGGAACGTGGGGGGAAAGTTTCATGTTCAATAATGGAAACACCTATGCCAAATGGGCGGATGACATCCGTGAAGCGCAGCGTGAAGACGGTTGTATTCCTGATATTTGTCCGGCTTATTACAATTATTATACATCGGAAATGACGTGGTCATCCACATTTCCGGTAATCTGTGATATGGTTTATGAACAGTTCGGCAATATCGAACCTATTCGTAAAAATTATGCCGCTATCAAGAAATGGATGCACCATATACGCAGTGAGTTCACTACAGAGGATGGAGTGATTAACGCCGATAAATACGGTGACTGGTGTATGCCTCCCGAATCACCGGAATTGATTCACAGTCAGGACCCTGCCCGCAAGACGGATGGAACGCTGATTGCTACAGCCTACTATTATAAGGTATCGCAAATGCTGGCCAAGTTCGCCCGTTTGCAAGGTTTGGAAGATGAGGCGAAGGAATTCGAGAAGGATGCAGCAAAAATTAAAGACTGCTTCAATGCCCGTTTCCTTACAGTTAAGAAGGGAACTTCTCCGGTACAAATGCCCCATGTTCTTTATCCCGACAGCATATTCTATGGTAACAATACAGTGACGGCTAATATCCTGCCACTGGCTTTCGATATGGTGCCTGAGGCCTATAGGGAAGAAGTGGAAAAAAATGTAATAACAGGCATTATTACCCGGAATAAAGGTCACATCAGCAGTGGGGTGATAGGTATGAACTGGATGATGCGTGAGCTTACCCGTATGGGGCGTGGCGATGTTGCTTTCTTGTTGGCAAGCAACAAAACTTATCCCAGTTATGGCTATATGATAGAAAAGGGAGCTACTGCCATTTGGGAATTGTGGAACGGTGATACCGCCAATCGTTGGATGAACAGTTGTAACCATGTGATGATATTGGGTGATCTATTGACTTGGTATTTCCGTGATTTAGCCGGATTTAATCCGGCACAGCCCGCTTACAAACAAATCATCTTTAAACCGGATTTTTCCATCCAAGAGTTGAGTTATGTCAAAGCTTCGCATAACACTTTATATGGTAAGATGATTAGTAATTGGAAGAAAACTCTTACGCATCTGGAATGGGATATCACGATTCCTTGTAATACTACTGCATTGGTTTATCTTCCTACCTTGGACGAGAAGGCGGTAAAGGATAAGGACGTTACCTTTGTACGTCGGGAAGGCAACTCTACCGTATGGAGTGTTCCTTCGGGAAACTATCATTTTTCGGTTAGTATGGATCCATCTTTAGGTAAAAACCGTGCAGGTATCGTGGAAGATCAGTTTTTATACGAGCAAGCTTCTTTTCCCGAATGTCATGGCGCTACTATTGTGGAATTGAAGAACGGAGACCTGGTAGCTTCTTTCTTTGGAGGTACTAAAGAGCGTAATCCGGATTGTTGTATCTGGGTATGTCGCAAGCCGAAGGGTGCGACGGAATGGAGCGCACCTTATCTGGCTGCCGACGGGGTGTTTAGTCTGGATGATCCGCAAGCTGTTTTGGCGGGCATTACAGCAGAATCCACTCCGGCGGATGCCGGCCCCGTGGCTTCTACGTTTAAAGGGGATAAGTCCCGGGCACGCCGCAAGGCTTGTTGGAATCCTGTGCTTTTCCAAATACCCGGCGGAGATTTAATCCTGTTCTATAAAATAGGATTGAAAGTAGCCGATTGGAGTGGTTGGCTGGTACGTTCTAAAGATGGTGGAAAAACTTGGAGCCAACGTGAACCGTTGCCAAAAGGTTTCTTAGGTCCTATTAAAAATAAGCCGGAGTATGTGGATGGCCGTATTATTTGTCCTTCCAGTACAGAAGGTGATGGAGGATGGCGTATCCATTTTGAAATTTCGGATGATAAAGGAAAGACTTGGAAGATGGTAGGTCCTGTAGAGGCGGAAATGAGTGTGCCTACTGCTTTGCGTAAGGCAAATGCAGCCAATGTAGACGATCAGGAAGGCGGTGAAGCCATAAAAGGAGAAGGCGAGAAGCCTATTTATGCTATCCAGCCCAGCATTTTGCGTCATAAGGATGGGCGTTTGCAGGTGCTTTGCCGTACACGTAACGCACAGATTGCTACTTCATGGAGCAGTGACAACGGTGAAACATGGAGTAAAGTTACCTTGCTTGATGTTCCCAATAATAATTCGGGTACGGATGCCGTAACAATGAAAGATGGTCGTCACGTATTGATTTATAATGATTTCAGTACATTGCCGGGCACTCCGAAAGGGCCGCGTACACCGTTGTGTGTGGCGGTTTCGGATGATGGTATTCACTGGAAGAATGTAATGACATTGGAAGACAGCCCTATCAGCCAATATTCTTATCCGTCCATCATTCAGGGCAAGGATGGCAAACTCCATGCCGTATATACCTGGCGCCGTCAGCGTGTGGCTTATAAAGAGTTGGATTTGAGCAAACTGAAATAATACGATTGTGGATAAAGGAGTTCTTTGATAGAAAGTATTGGAGAACTTGAAAAAAACGGGTGTCTGAAATAAAAATCAGAAACCCGTTTTTTGAAAACAGACTTTCATTATCTGCCAATGAAAGCTCTTTCTAAAGATACAGAATATGAAATAATTATAAATAGAGTACAAACGTTTCTTATTATCGTCCTCTCTTTATAAAGAAAAGAATAAGTGACAGATTATTATGAAGAGCATTAGACTACTACTTTTACTGGCTTCCGGAGTAACTACGGGAGCATTTGCCCAATCGGGCGGGCTGACGGATATGAGCCAAAGTCGTTTTGCCAAGATGGCCAATACGGAATTAGGTGCTGTGCATTGGACAGATGGCTTTTGGGGCGACCGTTTCAATGTATATAGCCATACCTCCTTGCAAAATATGTGGGATACATGGAACAATCCCGATGTTTCGCATGGTTTCCGTAACTTTGAAATAGCTGCCGGTGTTTGCGAAGGCGAACATTGGGGACCTCCCTTTCATGATGGTGATATGTATAAATGGATGGAGGGAGTGGCTTCCGTGTATGCCGTCACGAAAGATCCCGAATTGGATAAACTGATGGACCACTTCATTGAACATGTGGTGAAAGCCCAGCGTGCGGACGGTTACATCCATACCCCTGTCATCATTGAGGAAAAGAATAAGGGGATTGACACTCATTCGGAAAAACAGCAACAGACGGTAATTGGTACCAAAGTAGGCGGTGAGGACGAGAAAGGTGCATTTGCCAATCGTCTGAATTTTGAAACCTACAATTTGGGACATCTGATGATGGCAGGTATTATTCATCGCCGTGCCACCGGAAAGACTACTTTATTCGATGCTGCCGTAAAAGCGACGGACTTCCTCTGTCATTTTTATGAAACCGCTTCTGCGGAACTGGCAAGAAATGCTATTTGTCCCTCCCATTATATGGGCGTGGTGGAAATGTACCGTGCTACAGGGAATCCCCGTTATCTGGAACTTTCCAAGAATCTGATTGATATCCGTGGAATGGTGGAAAATGGCACCGATGATAATCAGGACCGTATTCCGTTCCGTCAGCAATACAATGCGATGGGACATGCCGTGCGTTCCAATTACCTGTATGCCGGTGTGACCGATGTGTATGCCGAAACAGGAGAAGACCAACTGATGAAAAACCTGACCAGCATCTGGAAAGACATTGTGACCCGCAAGATGTATGTTACAGGAGCGTGCGGTGCGCTGTATGACGGTACTTCGCCGGATGGTACCTGCTATGAGCCGGACAGTATTCAGAAAGTACACCAAAGCTATGGCCGTCCTTATCAGTTGCCTAATAGTACGGCGCATAACGAGACCTGCGCCAATATCGGCAATATGCTTTTCAACTGGCGTATGCTGGAAGTGACGGGCGATGCCAAATATGCGGATATTGTGGAAACTGCCCTCTATAACAGTGTGTTGAGTGGTGTCAGTCTGGATGGAAAGAAATATTTCTATACCAACCCGTTGCGCATCAGTGCGGATTTGCCATACACACTTCGCTGGCCTAAAGAACGTACCGAGTATATCAGCTGCTTCTGTTGTCCGCCTAATACGCTGCGCACCGTTTGTCAAGCCCAGAACTATGCTTATACGGTGACTCCGAATGCGGTATATTGCAATTTGTATGGAGCGAATACACTGGCTACAACTTTGAAGGAAACGGGAAAGATCGGGCTGATGCAAGAAACGGAGTATCCGTGGGAAGGTGCTGTGAAGCTGACTGTTACCGAAGCTCCGAAACCATCAAAAAAGAAAGCATTCTCTTTGTTCCTCCGTGTTCCGGACTGGTGCGAGAAAGCAACTTTGAAGGTAAATGGTGAACCGGTGCAAGGAACTTGGAAAGCGAATACATACGCCGAGGTAAACCGCATCTGGAAGAAAGGGGACTGTGTGGAATGGGTGATGGATATGCCTGTAAAATTGCTGGAAGCAAATCCGTTGGCCGAAGAAATCCGTAACCAGGTAGTGGTAAAACGTGGCCCGTTGGTATATTGTTTGGAAAGTATGGATATAGAAGGCGGACATAAGATAGATAATGTGCTGATACCTGCCGATATCCGGTTGACCCCGAAAAAAATAATCATTGAAGGCAGTCCGATTGTCGCGTTGGATGGTACTGCCCGTCTGGTTGATGAGGTATCGTGGAAAGATACATTGTACCGCGAGGTAGGAAAGGCCGACAAACCGGTCAATATCCGTCTGATTCCTTATTATGCATGGGGAAATCGCGGAAAGGCTGAAATGACGGTATGGATGCCTTTGGCGCGGACTAATCACTAACCACTTACTCCTAATGATTTACAAATGAAAAAAATATTCATAACCACTACTGCGCTGCTGATAGCTTGTACACTATCAGCAGCCGATTTGTTCGTATCTCCGAAAGGTAATGACCGGAATCCGGGTACCAAAGACTCTCCGAAGGCCACCCTTACAGCCGCATTGCGTCAGGCAAGGGAACTTCGTCGTCTTAATGATGAGAGTCTAAAAGGTGGCATCACCATTCATATGGAGGCAGGTGATTACCATCTGTACGAACCCGTCTTTATTCGTCCCGAGGACAGCGGGACGGAAGCTTCACCTACAGTCATCACTTCGGATGGAAATGCCATTCTGAATGGTGGGGTGGAAATCAGAAACTGGAAGAAGCAAGGAAAGTTGTGGGTAGCCGATGTCCCTATGTTTAACGGACGTCCGCTGGATTTCCGGCAACTGTGGATCAATGGACAAAAGGCTGTTCGTGCAAGGGATGTGGCAGACTTTGAAAAGATGTATCGCATCATCAACAACGATCCCCAAAACGAAATACTGTGGGTACCTGCCGCTGCTGTAAAGAAAATACAGAAGGCCCGATATGCCGAAATGGTCCTTCATGAAATGTGGTGTGTGGCAAATCTCCGTATCAAGTCGGTCGAAATACAGGGAGACAGTGCCGCCGTGCGTTTCCATAATCCTGAAAGCCGCATCCAGTTTGAACATCCGTGGCCGCGTCCTATGGTGACTAAGGATGGTCACAACTCGGCTTTCTATCTGACCAATGCCATGGAATTGCTGGATGAACCCGGCGAGTGGTATCATGACATTGAAAGCCGTAAAATATATTATTATCCTCGGAAAGGAGAGAAGATAAGCAAAGCCGTAGTTCCCGGCATCGAAACTTTAGTATGGGTGGAAGGAACTATAGACCGTCCGGTAAAGCACATTCGTTTTGACAATGTTACTTTCCAATATACCACCTGGATGCGTCCCTCTTTGCAAGGTCATGTTCCTCTTCAGGCAGGTATGTACATGACAGACGGGTATAAAATCCGTCCTTCTATGATTCGTAAGAACAATCATAAGCTGGATAATCAAGGTTGGTTAGGACGTCCGGCATCGGCAGTCGTAGTCAAGGCTGCCCAGGATATTGATTTCGAGAAGTGCCGTTTCCAGCATTTGGGCTCTACAGGTATTGATTATGAATGGGCCACCGGTGGAGGACGTATAAACGGTTGTCTTTTCCGTGATATTGCCGGAAACGGTATTGTGGCGGGTAGTTTCAGTCCTGCCGCTCACGAAACACATCTTCCATACGATCCTGCCGACCGTCGTGAGGTCTGTACCGGACTGACCATTTCCAACAATTATATCAATGATGTGACCAATGAAGACTGGGGTACCTTGGGCATTTGCGCCGGTTATGTAAGTGATATCAATATCGAACACAATGAAATCAGTGATGTATCCTATTCGGGCATCAGTTTGGGATGGGGATGGACACGTACAGTAAACTGTATGCGCAATAACCGCGTGCACGCCAATCTGATTCATCACTATGCCAAGCACATGTATGATGTAGCCGGTATTTATACATTAGGTTCACAACCTCATAGCTGGATTACGGAAAATTGCGTTTCTAACATTTTTTCACCCGGCTATGCACACGATCCCAATCATTGGTTCTATCTTTACACCGACGAAGGATCTTCATTTATCACCGTCAAGGACAACTGGACGGAAGGAGAGAAGTTTCTGAAGAACGCCAATGGTCCGGGTAATACATGGGAAAACAATGGTCCGATGGTGAACGACAGTATCAAGGCAAATGCCGGACTGACAAAGGAATATAGCTATTTGAAGGAAAAATAAAACGTGATACCATTATGAAAAACAGACTTGCCACTTTAGTCGGAGCACTTGCATTGAGTGCTGCCGCCTCCGCCCAGACCTGGATCTGGTATCCGGGTGATTATGAAATATGGCTGGGCAACCAGATGAACAACCGCCGTACGGAACGCGGTGCTTTTTTCCCTCCCTTCTGGAAAACAGACAGCCATTATGTGGTAGTGGAATTCAGCAAGAAATTGGACCTGGCGGAACCTGAAGAGATCTTCATTGCCGCCGAAGGAAAATACAATGTGAAATTGGATGGCAAACTGCAATTCGGTATGCCCTCCACCTTGAAACTCCCCGCAGGAAAACACAGTCTGAACATCAAAGTGTGGAATCAGTCCACTCCCCCCACTATTTATGTGAAAGGAAAAACCGTAAATACGGACAAAACTTGGAAAGTAACCTACGAGGATAAAGAATGGATAGACGAAAGCGGAAAAGCCAGTGATACTTCTGCTACCGTTTATATGGATGCAGGGTGTTGGAACTTTGACGGAGCCACCCAACTGCCTTCCAAGTTTTCATTGGTTAGAAAACCGATGAAAGCAGTTTCCTCCACTCCCCGGAAAGAGGGGGTATTGTACGACTTCGGAAAAGAAACCTTTGGTTATATCACTCTGAAAGATGTAAAGGGAAAAGGAACGATCCATATCTATTACGGTGAAAGTCCTGAAGAAGCCTTGGATACGGAATATTGCGAAACATTGGACAAATTGCTGGCAGAGCCGGGGCAAATAACCGATCTGGCCATCCGGAATACACGGAAACTATACGATGAATATACTTTAGACAATAGCAAGGCTTTCCGTTATGTCTATGTCACTTGCGATCCGGGAGTAACGATGCAGGACGTTTCCATGCAATACGAATACCTGCCCGAAGAGTACCGGGGCTCATTCAAATGTAATGACGAAGAGCTGAACCGCATTTGGGAAGTAGGAGCGTACACCATGCACCTTACTACCCGTGAATTCTTTATCGACGGCATCAAGCGCGATCGTTGGGTATGGAGTGGCGATGCCATCCAGAGTTATCTGATGAACTACTATCTGTTCTTCGATAATGAAACCGTGAAACGTACCATTTGGCTGCTTCGTGGAAAAGACCCTGTGACCAGCCACAGCAATACCATTATGGACTACACCTTCTATTGGTTTCTCAGTATTTACGATTATTATATGTATTCCGGTGACAAAGATTTTGTAACCCAACTCTATCCGCGTATGCAAAGCATGATGGACTATGTGTTGGGACGTACCAATGCCAACGGTATGGTGGAAGGTATGACCGGTGACTGGGTATTCGTAGACTGGGCAGACGGTTATCTGGACAAGAAGGGCGAACTCTCCTTTGAGCAAGTCTTGTTTTGCAAAAGTTTGGAAACCATGGCGCTTTGTGCCAGTCTGGCCGGCAATACGGCAGACAAAACCAAGTATGAGAAACTGGCTTCCGCTTTACGTTCCAAGCTGGAACCCGCTTTCTGGAATGAGCAGAAACAAGCGATGGTACACAACCGTATTCAGGGAAAGCAGAGTGAGTCCGTTACCCGTTACGCCAATATGTTCTCTGTCTTCTTCAATTATCTGAATGCCGATAAACAGCAGGCCATCAAACACTCCGTATTGCAGAATGACAGTATTTTGAAAATCACCACTCCTTATATGCGTTTCTATGAACTGGAAGCGCTGTGCGCCTTGGGCGAACAAGAATCGGTAATGAAAGAAATGAAAGCCTATTGGGGCGGTATGTTGAAAGAAGGAGCTACCAGTTTTTGGGAGAAATACAATCCCGAAGAAACAGGTACCCAGCATTTGGCCATGTACGGACGTCCATACGGCAAGAGCCTCTGCCATGCATGGGGAGCCAGCCCCATCTATTTGTTGGGCAAATACTATCTGGGAGTAAAACCCACCAAACCCGGTTACGAGGAATACTCCGTCACCCCTTGTCTGGGCGGGTTGAAATGGATGGAAGGAACAGTACCTACTCCATACGGCAATATCCATATCTATATGGATAAGAAAGTAATCCGTATCAAGTCCGACGGCGGAAAGGGAATACTGAACATTCCAACCCGGAAAGGAATGAAAGCCATGACCATAGAACCCGGAAAAGAACAAGTATTCAAATACTAATGGTATAGATCAAAAAAAGGTGATACCTACCTTCCCAGGCGGGTATCACCAACACTACTTCGTAAGTTTCCGTTATCCGCTGATAACAGTACTTACCTCTGATCTAACATTAGTTTTCTTATGGGCTTCCCCCTGTATCACTACATTCGGAAGCGGGGATTCTACATCTTGGAAAAAAGTATCTTCCAAAAGCTTCGCTTTTTATTCTCTTCTTTATTATCTGAACTTTGATAAATATCTTCGTATCCCCATTTGTCATGGATCATTCTGTAAATCATCCCCCATTCGGGCAGTCCTCCCAGATTGCGGTCATCAATAAACAAATCCGCCTTCAGTTTTCTGGAGTAATGATCACTTTCCAGGGTTTCTTCCGCATAATTGCTGTTTACGGCATAAAATTCCAATCCACGCTCCCGGCAGAAATCCACGGCCTCCTGTAATAATTTACCTTCCCGTACACTCCACAGAATAAGGCGGTGTCGTTCCTGTTGTAGTTTTTTCAGCGTTTCTATGGCAAAGGGTAGTTCCCTGCCTATTTCGGGATATTTATGCTCCACTATTGTGCCGTCAAAATCAACTGCTATAATCATTCCTTATGCTTTCGAAAATTCTTTAATACGCTGCTCCTCTGCCAGTTTGCATATCAGCAGGGTTCCCTCTTTCTCGGCTATGATATATCCGTCCAGTCCTTGTATTACCGCTTGTTTTAAATGCGGTGTGTGTACAATGCAGTTATTACATTCATACAATCGGATATTTTCGCCTACGATGGCATTGTTCCGGTTATCTTTGAGCAGCAAGGAATGTAATGAGCCCCAACTGCCTAGATCAGACCATCCGAACTCTGCCGGCAATACATAAATCCGTTCCGCTTTTTCCATTACGGCATAATCTATGGATATACTTTCACAAGTAGGGAACAGCTCTTCTATGGTTTCTTTTTCCCTTTCGGTATAGAACTCCGGATAAATCCTGTCGAACACCTCGGCGATGCCCGGTGCATAACGGCGTATAGCCTCTTCTATGGTTTTTACATTCCATACAAAAATCCCTGCATTCCAGAAATAATTCCCGGCGTCCACATATTGCTGTGCCGTTTTCAAATCCGGTTTCTCTTTGAATTCATCCACTTTCCGTATATCCTGATCCACCTCTTCTCCTGCAGCTATATATCCGTATCCCGTTTCCGGTCGGCAAGGTTTGATACCTATGGTTACAATGGCCTTGCTTTGATCTGTCATCAGCAGTGCCTTGGCTATCGCCCGGCGGAATTCATCCGTATTGATAACCAATGCATCCGCAGGAGTCACTACAATATTGGCGTCAGGGTGGTGTTTTTTGATTTTCCAGCAAGCGTATGTGATGCAGGGTGCCGTGTTACGTGCAACCGGCTCCGTCAGTATATGATGAGGCGGCACAGATGGCAATTGTTTCCTTACTGTCTCCTTGTACTTTTCCGAAGTCACTATCCATATATTATCCGGAATGCACAACCCTTGAAAGCGTTCCACTGTCAGTTGGATCAGGCTTTTGCCACATCCCGTCACATCAATGAACTGTTTGGGACATTCCGGCGTACTCATGGGCCAGAAGCGGCTTCCTATGCCGCCTGCCATGATAACGATATGAGTTTCCATAACGCGTATGTTCTTTATTTCTTTTTATATTCCAGATACCATTGGTACATCTTGTGCACCCCTTCCTCTATGTCTATTTTGTGATGCCATCCCAATTCGTGCAATTTGGTCACATCAGTCAGTTTGCGCATGGTGCCGTCCGGTTTCTCCGGATTGAATGTAATGTTGCCTTTATATCCCGTCTCCTTTACTATCAGATGAGCCAGGCCGGCGATGGAGATTTCTTTTCCCGTACCGATGTTGATGTGGCAGTTGCGTATCTCTTTTGTGCCGGGACGGTAAGTATCTTTAAAGTCCACATGCTCCATGATGAATACACTGGCATCCGCCATTTCCTCACTCCATAAGAATTCGCGCAGTGGCGTGCCTGTTCCCCACAGTTCCACCCCGTCCTTGCTGATACCGTAGCTTTTCAGGATAGCCAGTATCTCCTCTGTTCTGCTCTCTCCGTTTATACCTTCCACCGGACGCATGTCCAGATCATAGCGTATGTTCTCCCAGTTATCTTCGTTCAAGCATTTGGCAAGATGTATTTTCCGGATCATGGCAGGCAGCACATGGCTGCGTTCCAGATTGAAATTATCATTGGGACCATACAGGTTCGTAGGCATAACAGCGATATAGTTAGTACCATATTGCAAGTTGAAACTCTCGCACATTTTCAGACCCGCTATTTTGGCGATGGCGTATGGCTCATTCGTATATTCCAGCGGGGAGGTGAGGAGAGCATCCTCCTTCATAGGCTGTTGTGCGTCTCTGGGATAAATGCAGGTACTTCCCAGAAACAATAATTTCTTCACTCCGTGACGGAAGCTTTCTCCTATCACGTTCTGTTGTATTTGCAGGTTCTTATAGATAAAGTCCGCCCTGTATGTACTGTTTGCCATGATACCTCCCACGTGGGCGGCGGCAAGGATTACATAGTCCGGTCTTTCTTGGTCAAAGAAGTCCTTTACGGCAACCCCGTCCAGTAAGTCCAGTTCCTTGTGACTTTTGCCGGTCAGGTTGGTGTAGCCTTTTTCTTGCAGGTTACGCCAAATAGCGGAGCCCACGAGTCCGTGGTGCCCTGCTATATAAATTTTGGCTGATTTCTCCATTGAAATTTTAACTAATGATTTAACAGCTTGCTTTAAGATGGAGTTTCTTCACGAATTTCATATCGTGTTTCACCATGATTCCCACCAGTTCCTCAAATGAAGTCTTGCGGGGATTCCATCCCAGTAACGTTTTGGCTTTGGTAGGATCTCCCAGTAATTGTTCCACCTCTGCCGGGCGGAAATATTTGGGATCCACCTCTACCAGCACCTTGCCTGTAGCTGTGTCAATACCCTTCTCGTTCACACCTTCACCTTCCCAGTGCAAGTCGATGCCCACTTCCTTGAAAGCAAGGGTGGCAAATTCGCGTACAGTGTGATATTCTCCGGTGGCGATAACAAAGTCTTCGGGCGTATCGTGTTGCAGAATCAGCCACATACATTCCACATAGTCTTTGGCGTATCCCCAGTCGCGCAGGGAATTCAGATTTCCCAAGTACAGTTTATCTTGGAATCCTTGTGCGATGCGTGCTGCCGCCAGGGTAATTTTCCGGGTAACAAAAGTTTCGCCCCGGCGTTCACTTTCGTGATTGAACAAAATGCCGTTTACGGCAAACATGCCATAGCTTTCGCGGTAATTCTTGGTTATCCAGAAACCATATTGCTTGGCTACTCCGTATGGAGAACGGGGATAGAAAGGAGTTGTCTCTTTCTGAGGAACTTCCTGTACCAGTCCGAAAAGTTCCGAAGTAGATGCCTGATAAATCTTGGTTTTCTTTTCCAGTCCCAATATACGTACCGCCTCCAGCATACGCAGCGTACCTACCGCATCCGCTTCCGCTGTGTATTCGGGCACATCGAAGCTTACTTTTACATGGCTTTGTGCGGCCAGATTATAAATCTCGTCAGGTTGTACGGACTGTATGATACGTATCAGTGAGCTGCTGTCCGTCATATCCCCCCAATGCAGGTTCACCAGTCGGTTCTGCTTCATATCCCGTACCCATTCGTCCAGATACAGATGTTCTATACGTGCGGTGTTGAATGAAGAAGAACGTCTCAGGATACCATGTACTTCGTATCCTTTTTCTATCAGGAACTCGGCCAGGAACGAACCGTCCTGACCTGTGATACCTGAAATCAATGCTACTTTTTTACTCATATTTTGTATTAATTGAAAAGACTGTTTTAGCCTATAGAGCCACCGCCGTGCATGCTTGAACTTTGGTTGGTATAAACAAATTCCACTCCCAGATAATGTTTAACTTTTACAGTAACCTTTTTACCGGCAATAGAGAAAGTGTACTCTTTTTCTACATATTTGGCTTTGCAAGAGAAATACAGAATATAGTCACCGCTTACATGGGCTGTAAAGGTTTTGTTTACGGTGTATACACCTTCCGATCCACCTTCTTGTGCGGCTATGGCAGCTTTCACCAATGAAAGAGCGCCTTCATCCAGTCCGGATGCAGAGATTTCCCATCCTAATTTGGCAGTATAAGGAATATCATAAGTAGTAGCGCTCATGTTTCCTGCGTTACTGTAGCTGTCTTCTTTCAATATTTCATCGTTCTTGGTTTCGCTGACATTCTTTTCACTCTTTACACGGATAGAATAATCCTTATTCAGTGAACTTCCCTTTTTGATAGCGGCTATGTAGCTGTTGGTCACTTTATCGAAAGCTGCATCGGCATATTTCTTCCAGTCACCGATAGCACGTGCGTTAGTCTTTTCGTATACCTCTACTTCGTCAAAATAATAATCGCTGGAACTAACATTGGCTACAGACAAGGTAACATCCTGATTTAGGGCTGCATCCTGGCTGGAACTGATAGCAATATTAGTCATGGGAATCGCTTCTTCCTTGCTGCCCGAAGTCACATCGGTTGCAACAGCCTCCAGATACGGAGTAAGAGTTATGTCGGTAGCGGTTGATACGGCACCAGCGGGAATAGTCAAGACAGTTTGGGCATCTTCTGTTTCCCCTTCTCCTTTTTCTGTAATCACTTTATCACTTTCAGGATCAACAGTCACAGCCACGCCTTCCTTGCTCATCGTCACGTTCAGTGTTACTAGACTCCTGTTGGTAGCGTTGTTAGCTATTTCTACTGATGCGTCAGAAACAGTTTTATATCCCTCCTTGGCAAAGTTCACCGTATAAGTTTTCTTATCTTTTACCGTCAGTGAATATTGACCGTTTTCGTCTGTGGTTGCGGTAGCCTCTCCGGCTGTTACGCTGACTCCGTCCAGTGCGGCGTTATCCGCTACTACTTTACCTTCAATGTAATATTCCACATTTTCGCTTACAGGGTCAACTACAATTTCCGGTTCTTTGTCGTCATCCCCGCAGCTTATTAATCCCAAACTTGCTACAAACAGCAGCAAACCTGTTTTAAAAAACTTGCTTGTTCTCATTTTTCTTCTTTTTTAAATTAGTAATCTATTTATTTGCTTCCTTTATCAGGAAATAGCGTATATATTCCGGTTGGAAAAACCGGTTACTCCGGTTCTCATCAGGTCGGGTACGGTAAGTTTCCCCCATTTTTTCATCTGCATATCTGCCCCAGGATTCCATACTGTATTCCATGGCAAAATAATCCGCTTGCCTGACACGCACCCCCCGGTTACGGCTCCACTTCTTGCCCGGCAGAGGGATGGCAAAATGGAATCCTCCGTTTATTTCCCCGTCGGTATACATTCCATACACGCCGATGGCATATTCTCCGAAATGGCGGGTGCAGTCGCCTCTTACTCCATAATCTCCATATAGATAACGTGCAGCTTGCAAATCAAATTGCAAATTGAAGCGAGGTTCATACACAGATGCTTTCAGTGCGGCATTCATCCGCAGTTTCCGGCTAATATACCATCCTTCGTTATCGGTCAGCACTGATTGCACGGTACCTCCTGCCACAGCTCCCAGTTCCAGTCTGCCATTCGCTGTGCGGTATTTCATCTCCGCTTGTGCCCCCATGCGGTTGTTGGTAAAGTTTCCTGCGGTTACTCGCCCCAAAAATCCTTTGCCGAAACAAAACTCTTGCGACAGTGCAATCACTCCGGGACGTATCTTCTTATACTGTCCTTTTAGGTTGGTCGCTACCGGGAATACCACTTGCGCCGTCAGTTCCGCCCCTTTCCATAAAGCCATCTCTACGGCAGGAGCCAGGTTGACATAGTAAGTATAAAGTCGGTCAAAGCTGGAGTTTTCCAGTTTTACTTCCGGATAGACCACAATGTCTACTTTCCCTGCCGATGAATTGAGTGTCCGGTGTGTCTTTTTCAGTACCTCCATCGCTTCATCGGTATCATAACTGATTCCCATCTGCCGGTACACTTCCCCTATGGTAATCTGTTTCTCTTTATATTCGGTTATCACCTTATCGCTCAGCGTAATGCATAGCTGGGGGATACTGTGCTCCAACACCACCATTTGCAGATTTCCCCCGTACATTCCTTCCATGGCAGCTTCGATGGCTTTACCTATACCCCGGTAAGTGCCTCTATATACATTGTCCTCAAAAGCAATCGTTGTGTTGCCGTTCACCTCCGTTACCGTTTGTATGTTCTCCATTCCCAGTTGCTGTAGTTTCTCGGCCACTTGTGCCCGGAGGGAGATGCTCCATGCCGAAAGGAGGATTGCTATTAAATATCTGCTCATTGCGTCAATGTATTAGGGTACACTCATAGCGTATACCACCCGATACGCAAGTAAAATCGTGGGTAAAAGCATGCATGGACAAATGTTTCCACAGCCTGACAGCTGCTCCCACATTCACCCCGTCCGAGTCATATTCGGCCATCATTTTCAACTCTTTGCAGAAAGCGGGTATATAGCTTATCCCTCCGAATACACCTTTGTATTTATTGCCGAACCATTTGGTATTACTGTTCTTCCCGCCTTCCAGATAATATCCCAAAGAAGTCGAGAGATAATGCTCTCCTCCCAGATGGAATCCTTTCGTTATCACCCCATAGTAAGATTGAAAAGTATTGGCTCCTTTATCCGCTATCGGGTCATTGGCTCCCAGTGCTATTCCCGGCAGAAACTTTCCTTCTTTCCACACACACAGCCGGATGGAGTAGGAACGATCCTGCTGATTGTATTTAGGCTTGGATGATACATAGTCCCCCTTTATTAAAGTTTCCCGATAGGCAAGCTCCAGAAAGGAAAAGAAACTGATGCTCACAAAGTAATTTCCCGTGTTGTAGTTGAATCGTGCAGGCATCATCTGTTTGGGCAGATAATTTCCTCCCAGCATCACTGTTCCCGGCTTCTGCCTGTCGGCGGTAGGAATATTCATCATACCGGTAGTTCCCAGCATATATTGTGCTTGTATATGCTGATGAACTCCGATAATCAGCAAGGTTAGAATCAGTAAACGTATTCTCATTCTTTTTTATTTGCGGCGTCAGGTTGTATCAGGCTCTCTTCCTCCGCTTCCGGTATTTCACTCCACGGCAGTCTGGCTTCAATGAACTGTGGAATCTTTGAAAGAATTTTGCCTTTCAGCGCCGAGATGGGTTTTATGCCGTGACTTTTATACATTCTCAAGTCCTCCGCCCATTTCAGTTTGCTTTTTCCCGCATCGGTAGAAAGCCCCCCCATTCTCATTTTCACAATGTATTTGTTCAGGTAATATACTTTCAGGTCGGCTTCATACAGATAGCGCACCAGCAAATCCGAGTCGGCGGCTATCTTATAACTTTCGTCGTAAAGTCCCCATTTATCCATACACTCCTTTTTTATATAAACAGTGGGGTGGAGTGGAAGCCATCCGTTTTTCACATTCTCTTTACTGTACCGTCCGCTTATCCAGTTTCGTATCATCTGGTTGGTGTCGTCATAATCTACAAAGACCCCGTTGCCGTATATCATATCCGCATCCTGTTCCTCGAATGTTTTCACTATGTCGGAGATGGTGTGAGATGAGAACAGGAAATCATCGGAGTGAATCAGACCTATAATATCCCCTGTTGCTGCACGTATTCCTTTGTTGATCGCTTCATACATACCTTTATCCGGCTCGGAGATAATTGTATCTATCCCGTTTTTATATTCATTGATGACAGCCAGTGAGTTATCTTTCGACGCTCCGTCCACCACAATGTATTCTATGTAGGGATAATCCTGTTCCAGCACACTTTCTATTGCTCCACGAATGGTGGCTTCCCGGTTGTAGCAGGAAGTGATAATTGAAACTTTCATAATGTTGATGCTTTTATAATGTAAGTGGTTATTTATCTAAATACGTTTCTTTTATGAATGCTTTGATTCTCTTGTCATTCCATCCAAAGCGTTTTTTTATTTCATAAATTTTGGCATCTACCAGGAAACGATACCAGAAACCTTGTAAAAAGTGCCATATAAAGCCCTCTTTTCCATCCAGAAATCCCCCTTTCAGAATGTAGCGTATATTGAAATTGATAAATGGCCGTAAGAATAGCGGTGCTTTTATATATTTCACTTTCAGCCACCGTTTACGCTGTTCCTCTGTACCCCAAAACTTGGCCTGTACTTCTTTGCCTCTGTCGTCCAGTCCGTATTCCATCATCAGCATATCCGCCATTTCCCGTGTAGCATATCCATTGTGCTTTTCTGTCCACCAGGTCAGGTCATTCAAATTGGCGTCCACTTGATTCCCCTCTTCCACTGTGATTGTTGTTCCACTGAAGATACGGATATGTTCATCCATCCATCGGTTCTCACACTCCCCATGTCCTCTTCGCCATACTTTCAGGTGGTAAGAAGGATACCATCCCCCGTGTAGCAGAGGCTTTCCCATAAAATCTATACGCTTGCGGACGTATACTCCATTTACCTCATTGTTACATTCCGCCAATGCTTTTTTCATGGCAGGTCCCAAGTTACCCTCCAAAAACTCGTCAGCGTCAATGCGCCATATCCATTCTGTTGTGATGGGACAATTCTTCAGCCCCCAGTTGAACTGTGTCGCATAGTTTTTCCAAGGATTTTGGTAAACTTGCGCTCCTGCTTCTTTCGCAATTTCTACAGTTCGGTCCTTGCTGAAAGAATCGATGACGAATATTTCCTCACAGATATTTTTAAGCGAGTTGATACAACGGGATATATGTTTCTCTTCGTTGTATGTAAGAATGATGGCAGCTATGGAATTATTCATTTTTCAAAATTCTTTTTTTAATATATTTAGCCGGATTTCCTGCATAAACTCCCCACGGTTCTGCGTCTTTTACCATTACTGTACCTGCGCCTATCACAGCACCTTCTCCAATTTCTATATCAGGACCGATGAATGTATTAGCGCAAATCCATGTTTGATTGCCGATACGGATTTCGGGACGTAGTAGGGGAAGAGCCGGATCGGTATAGTCATGTGTGCCTGCACATACATGGACCCGATGGCTGACAGTAGCTTTTTCTCCTATTGTTACTTTACCTAAATTATAGATCAGGGTTTCTTCTCCAATGGCACTCCAATCGCCTATTTCCAGATTCCACGGGAACCAGATAACGGTGGAGGAGTAGATATGGACATGTTTTCCTATTTTAGCTCCGAATAGGCGTAGTATCGTATTTCTGTATCCGAAAGCTATACGGGGAGAATTACGGAAAAAGAATTTTCCGAATGTCCACAGTATACGTTTTACATAGATCCATTTGGAGTAGTTCAGATGATTACGGTTTTCTGCTATGTTGAGTTCCATGTTTATAGTTTTAGTATACAAACTCTGGCTTTTCTTCTTCTTTTAATATCCATTTGTATAATCTCTTCATTTTCGTAGCTACAGCTTCTACACTATAGTGTCTTTCCATTAATTCACGTCCTCTTTCTCCCATATCTTTTAATTTTTTATGAGGAGTGTTAATGGCTTGCTGAATTGCTTCTGTTATTGAGTCTTGATTATATGTGACCCACCAACCGCACTGATAACTTTTTAATTCTTCCCATGGAGAACCAGTTGTTGCTATGCAGGGTATTTTTCTAACTAATCCTTCTAGTATTACGTTACCTAAATTTTCAAATTCGCTAGGCATAACTAGGACTGAACATGAAGCTAAGGCCTCATCTTTTTCTTTTCCATTTAGGAAACCTGTAAAACGTATTGTACCATACTTTATTTGATTGGCTAATTTGTGAAGTTCTTCCATGTATTCTTTATCTCCATCTCCTATGATAAGTAGTTCTTTGTCTTTCATTTCTTCACCCAGATTAATACATGCTTGTATTAATCCTTGTATGTTTTTTCTGCGAGAAATACGGCCAAGATATCCTAGACGAAATTTTTCGTCTTGTTTATAGCATGGATATTTCTTGATTTCTACAGGATTAGGAATAATACCAATTGGAGAAGTAATTCCAAGTTTGCGACAGTGATGTAATTCATCCATACATGTTACATGTATACATGCAGCATTGTTGAGATCTTGAAGCAATCGTAGTTTTAGTGATAATTTTTTAAACATGGTATTGCTTTTTGCTATATCTTGAGGATAAAGCATTCCTCGTGGGGTAATGAGATATGGCTTTCCTATTTGTTGTGCAGTGTCAACTAATGCATAAGTTGGCCATTGCCATACTCCTTGAGCATGATAAATATCATATTTACCAAGTTTTAAGATATCATTTTTATAGCTTGGAGTGTAACAGAATTTGTGTTCCCAAGGAGATTTGGTATAATGAACAGGCACTTCCTCACCTCTTAATATGTCATTTTTTGTAAGAGGAAACTGAATAATTTCTGCATTTATTCCTTGTTGTCTAAGTCCCAATAATGTAAAATAAGTACTCATTGCAGGACCGCCAGCTGTAGCTGCTAATGTTCCAACATGTAAAACTTTCATTTTATCAAAGTTCTTTGTTTTTTATCATATAGAGATAATATGTAAATATTGTATTTGTAAAATACACGCTAGATATCGTAAAATCTTAAATTGTATCTGCATGATTATAACTTTTTAATATTGACGGATCATTTCATCTATAACACGAGAAACAGCAATATTTGGATTATAAATATCATTGGCGATTTTAAGTGATATTAAACTTGCATTTTTCATCCATGCTTGATCTGCATTAAGAATTTTTTCTATTTTTCTTATCGCATTTGTAGAATCATTATAGTCAAATACACACCCATTTTCAGATTGGATAACTTCAGGGTAGTTACCAACGTGAATAGAAACTATTAAAGGAAGTCCTGACCATAATGCTTCTATGCAAGTTAGTGGATTAGGATCTGATAAAGATGGAAGAGCAAATATGTCAGCTATAGAAAATAGTTCTAACATTTCATGTTGCTGTTGAAAGCCAAGTAAGCGGACATCAACCGAAGATTGTTTTATAGCTGATTCTATTTCTTCTTTATAGGGTCCTGTTCCTGGTATTACAACTGTGAATTTTTCTATACCATTGCAATGAGATAAAAGATTTATGAATTTGTCTATGCCTTTTTCTTTGGATAGTCGAGCTGGTATGATGATACATTTTTTTTCTATTTTCCATTTCTTTTTTAATGTGTTTTTTTCTTCTATTGTACAGGTATGAGCTTTAGAATAGAGAGTATTATCGACAAGGTTAGGAAGAAAAAACAAATCTTTAGGAGTAGTAGAATAATGATCGCAAAAATCTTTAGACATACTACCGCTATACCAAAAGCCATCTATTTTGGAAAAAAAAATATTCCTTATTTTTTCTCTGATTTTCAGTGTTAGTTTGTTGTAATTTCTTAATTCATTAAAATGAGCTTCGTTCCAATAGAGTAATTTGTATTTATATTTTCTTTTATATGAACATACTATCCAATTTGTAAGATACATATAACTACCAGCCATAATAACGACGTCCGGTTTATATATTTTCAATTGTTTTTTAATTTCAATATTTAAGTGATTATTGATAGGAAAAGTTATATGTATGTCTTTCATTAAATGAGCGAATGGTATTTTTAAGGAATTATAATCCCAATTACGTTTTGGCTCAATTTTCGTCATAAGTAAAACTTTAAAATCTATTCCTTTAGATTCACATATTTGATGAAATTTGGAATAAAAAATTTTCCGGTAAGGTGTTAAGTGGTTAGTCACCAATAATATTTTTCTCATAAAACTCTATGTATTTTTTAGCAATTGTTTTAAGATCATATTTTTTTATATTATCTAGGCCTTCTTGAATTCGTTCATTTCTTACTTTTTCATCTTTTATTATTTTTAATATTGTATTTTCTATTTCTTTTACTTTAATAGGATTGACTAAATATCCTCCAGTTCCACATATTGATGCCATTGGTTCAATATTACTGGTTATAATACTACGTCCCATTGCTTGAGCCTCAAGAATAGGTAATCCGAAACCTTCTGTAAGAGAAGCAAAAAATACAATGTCACATTCTGAATAGAGTTCTTTTAATTTTGTATTAGAAATATCATAATATTCATTGAACTTAATATTATAGGTATGTAGTAGTTCAAGATTTGAATGTGAAATTTTGCCAACGATATTAATGGTACATTCTATATTTTTTACTGCTAATATAAGATTTTTTAAATTTTTATGAGTTCCAGAACCTATTTGAAGGATTTTAGGTGTTGCAGAGAACTTATGAGGTGTATATGTATAATTATGAATTAGTGGATTAGAAATAACATAAAGTTTTTTTGCATTTATTCCTAAATAATTGATTAAATCATTTTTTGTGAGTTCACTAATACAAGAAACACGCTTTAGAAAACGTATTGGTAGCTTAAAGTATAAATATTTACGTATCAAATTTTTTATTGGTTCATGATGATTTTTTATCATTCCTATATCATGAATTGTCATTGTTGTTTTATTGTAAGGAAGGAATAATGAAAACCAATATATATCACCAGTGATGTGGTAAATATCTGCTTTTGCCTTATATACATTTATTATATCTAAAAATGTATTTCCAGTAAGATAATAAGATTCAATGGTTAAACCAAAAGACATAATAGTTTGGGATATTGCGGAAAATAATTGTTCTATACTATGTCTGCTGGGTAATGGCTTTCTGTAGATATATAGGACTTTAATCATTTTCTTCTAGTGCCTTACGTAAGTATTCTATATAACCTTTACCAAATTTTATGTCAGGTTCCATATAATTACCTTCTCCCCATTCATTCCATGATTTAAGGAAGATAATTTTATGAGACTCTTTTTTATTTTTTACCATGGATAAAACTTTTTTTACATGGGTGTAAAATTTCTGTGGAGTTGAATTGTTGATTATAAGACCTGTTTTTTTACTTCTTGGGCTATGATCCCAATTAGGATAAATAGCAGGGAATACATCTTCTCGTTTGTCAATATCTTCTGAATAATATTGAATTTCTTTGTCATATGAAGCAATTCGTGTACAGCCATTATATTTTAAATAGCCAATTAAGTGTCTAGTCAATCTTTTTATTTTTGATTCTTTTAAAATTGAATTACCAAGTCGTCCTATGGTAATAGCATTAAACCCTTTATTTAAAAGTAAATTGAATTTATTTTCCATATACTCTGCATAAGTTAGACGCCCAACAAAATAAATACCGGAAAATCCATGTTCTTGAGCCATCTGGTTCCATATTGTAATAATTTCTGTAGGAAGTAAGATGGCTCTATGTATGAATACAAGTGGACAATTATCTATGAGTATATAACGTTTATCCTTAAATGCTGGAAGTAATTTGTTAAAATGTGCTTTGTAGTCTTCTAGACCTTCATATTTTTGTTCAATAAGAAGTTTTCCGCCTTTTAATGTTCCATCCGCATTCCATTGTTTATTTAGCCAAGACTCATTTGCCCACCCAATACAAAAAGGAAAATCAGGAACTCCTGATGAAACAACTTCGTTAAATGGGCGTTCCATGAGTTCCTTGTTTTTACCAAACCAATAATGCCAATAGCAAAATCCATAAACACCTGCTTCCTGTGCTAGTTTTATTTGTTCTTCTCTTGATTCTGGTAAACGTAAATCATAAAAGCCAAGATCTTTGGGTATTTTAGGTTGGTAATGTCCTTTGAACAAAGGCTGGGCTGTTGTTACATTTGTCCATTCTGTAAATCCTGCTCCCCACCATTCATTATTTTCTTTGAAGGGATGGTACTGGGGAAGATAAAAAGCAATAATTTTGGTATTCATATTTTGATTTCTACAATAGAGTTACTATTTTAACATAGATGAGTCTTATTATATTGCCAATGATGAGAGAATATATAAAACCAATCCATCCGCTTAGACCACCACCTACACCGAAAAGGAACATAATAAAATAAATTTGAACTAATCCAATTATAGATATAATAGAACCATTTTTTTTCTTGTAGGTGAGGGAATCTAGTATATAAAAAAGTAGTTTTGATATAATAAAAGCGAAAATAAAATACCAATAATGGAAACATGAAATACCAAGTCCAACGTCGCCTCCAACTTTGAATCCTTGAGCTAATGTATTTGTGCATAGTGAATATAAAATATCCATTGGAGAAGACATGATTGATTTCTTTTGAAATCCGAGAGCATTACAAATGGGACCAGGCAGAATACTTGTAACTCTGTCAGAAAAGTCTTTTAGCATTGTTTTATCACCTAATCCTCTTTTATATGCATATTTAATGGATGAATCTACTACTTTATAGTTGCATAGTCTTTGAAAAAAAACATTGGAGCAGTAATATTCATCCCATAAGTTTGCAGATCTTCTATCTTTAGTTGAAATATCTATATTTTTTTTAATTGCATCAAGTTTGTTTTTGTCTGTCAGTATGTTTATGGTAGTAGAAAATACATTATTAATTGATCCTCCATAACGTACACTTCTTGCGCCTAACATTGCTATACCTAGATTTGATAGAAAAGAAAAAGATATAAGTATTATTATGCTCCATATGATTGTTTTACTAGAACATTTGATTTGTTTTTTGTTTTTTACAAAAAATAGAAAGAAGTAGATTGCTAATACTATAAATATTGATATGATTGCATTTCGTGAATTGGATGTAATGTTTACCAATGTTGTGGCGATGATATATAAAATGATAGGTGTGTCGAATTGGGGAGTTTTGTATTTGGATTTGATATCATATAAGTTTTTAAATGGAATTATTAAGGGTGCATAAATAAAAGTTGCGAAAAATGATAATGTACCAGCACCTGCGATTTCATTAGTTCCATCTTCTCCATATCTATTTGTTATTAGGTATAATCTAATAGCCCATGCTCCAATTGCTAATAACCAAAGATGCTTATTTGAAATGGAATTAAAGAAGCCGAAACTTTTCCAAATTCCAGTTAACTTGTTGTTTTGATAATTATTGAATAGACAAAATGATAAAATTAAAATGGAAAAATATATTAATTGAAGTGGAAATGTTATTAATGGTAAATGCATATTGTTATATATAGGGTTAAAATCTATTAATGTAACAATTGGTGCAAAATACATAAATAAGAAAAGAAACGATATAGCAATGAATGAAAAAGGACGTAAAATAACATTTGATCGCTTCAATATAAATCTTAAGTATAATTCGGTGCTAATCCATGTAACACTGATACCTAATATGGTTTCAATATTGAAAAATACAGATAGATGAATAATGGAAATAATAGCTAGTATTTTTCGTATAAAATTTTTTATCGTATCAAAATAATTGGCATTATTTATATACATATTTTTTTAGAATTTTATATATTGTGTCTATATTTGAATAACCTGATTGAATGCATCTTTTATGACCATTTTCAATTATTTGTTTTCTTTCTGTGTCGTTTTTTAGATAGAATTTGCACTTTTCGAGAAGTTCTTTGTTAGAAGAAAAGTAAACAGCTTCTTTATTTTCTTCAAATAATGATAAATGTTCATTAGTCCTTTCTGCCATTAAAAAACCTCCACATGCAGGTATTTCAACAGAACGAGTTGTTTGTTGATCAAAATTCATTTTTCTTAAGAAACATAGAGAAATCTTGAATGATTGTAGTGCTTTGACATAGTTGTCAGAATACAATCCTCCAATTCTTATATCTAAGGTTGGATACATATTAATATATTTTTCCCATGATTTGTCTCCATAAACACGTACATTGATATTATTTTTAGCTAGGAAAAGAATACTTTCACACCTTTCTTTTTCCCATGCTCCAATAAATCCAACATCACAAATAAATTCTTTTTTTTCTGTCAGAGATAATTTGCGAGGATAATGAAATAAATCATCAAAAGTGTTATTGACAAATATTACATTTTTGGCTCCTAATCTTTTTAAATCTTCTTTAATGTATGATTTATTTGTAATTACTAAATCGTAATATGGAAGGGATTTTAAATAATCTTGACTTTGATTATGGCGCATTGCCATATTGTCAGGAGAATAACTTATTAGTAATGTATTGGCACTAATGGATTTTATTTTTTTTAATGTGTTTGCATGAATTGTTAGTCCTTTATCTATCCATATAACATTATAATGTAATTTTTGTATATTGTATAATATTTTACGATTTATAGACTCTTCATCAGGAAGAGGTATAGGTAACCCAATACGGAATAATTTGTTAGCAATTTTATATAGTAAGCTTGTTTGTGAAGGACGAGCTTCTATTTTGTGTACAATTGTACCGATTCTTTCGAGAGCATTATGTCGTTGAAGACAAGTATTACTTTTTACTCTAAAATTTCCTATTGATAATATGGTTATAGGTAACTTTTTATTAAATTCAAAACTCATTGCTTATTTCTTTATCGCTATTAATATCAAATATCCCTTCATAATAAGCTGCTTGAGGATTTTTATGGAAAAAATCTAAAAGTAATGCCTCATGTTTATGTGAAAATAAGCGTCGTAGCCCATGAGTAAGTTGTTTTGCAGGACTTCCTCCTAAAGTAGGATAATCTCCTTCTTCTTTTGTGTAGTCTTTATTTAGGAGAGAAGATGACGCTACAATTGTATGCGGTTTAGTTTTTACTCCTTTCATGATTGAAGTTTTATTTCCAATCCAATTATATTCTCCTATTATAATTTCTTTATAAAAGGGGGCTGTTTGATGTTTAATTGAATTATAAACGAAGTGGAAATTTGAATCTACTAATTGAGAATCATATGCTATTCTAGAATAATCACCTATTTTAATATTAGTAGTACTAATTATACGTATATTACCGCCAAAAAAAGTATATGCACCAATGTTTAGTTGAGCATTGTTGCCAAGTCTTATATGATAGTCGTTTGCGAATTTGCAGGGGCCATTAAAAGTTAATACAGAATCTTTTCCTAAAAGAATAAATGCAGAATGAGAAAAACCAGTCATAAACTCATTGTTTTGTCCTAATTTGATCATTTTCTTAGTAATAGGACCATTTATTCTAATTTTACCTTTTAACCAGTAAAAGTCACATTTGCCATAAATTGCAATAGGAAGTTTTCTTGCAATATTAAATGGTAAGCAGCGGAAATTAATATATAAACTTTTGAATATGTTGTAGTGGGGTTGACTCCAATGATATTCAATATTTTCTAAAATGGTTCGTAATTTTGTCATTTTCTTTTTATTAAATTAATAATTGAAATTAGTTGATGTTTTTCACCTATTAAGCATATTGCAATTAAATAAATTACAATAAACATAGTGATTCCTGCAAATAATTGATAAATATATGAATTACTGATACTCATAATGTAATAGCATATGATATAGTCAATAATGCATATTATAATATATTTGTAAATATCATATATTTGTTGTTTTATTCCATATCCTAGTATTTTTTTAGAATAACAGTTTGTTATGAAATATTGAATGATATTGTATAGGGCTTCTGCTATTACTACCCAAAATAAGCCAAAAAACATACAAGAAAATAACATTATAGTTTTTATCCCTAACTTATAGAATTGCTGTTTCATAGACAAGTCAGTTCTTCCACATGCATTTAGAGCTTGTATTGTTACTGTTGATATTAAACATAGTATTCTACCGAAGCATAAAATTTGTAGGTAAATGATAGTTTCTTGCCATTTTTCTGTTAACACAGTCATAATCATGGGCTTTGCTATTAAAGATAACGTGAAATATATTGGAATTGATATTATTGCTAATTTAATGATAAACTCTTTGAATGTATGACTGAATGCTTCTAGGTTGTTTTTTAATCCAGAAAGTGTTGGAAATATGACAACATTTACTGCACTTCCAATGCCGGTATTAGGTATCATTGCAAATTGAGAACTTCTAGAATATATTCCTAAATCATATGCATTATAAACTTTACCAATGAAAAATGTGGTAAATTCTTCTACTATTTTTGTTATGCTACTTGCTGTAAAAATATTAATCGAATAAGAAAATAAAGCTTTAAAAGAACTTATTTTAAATCCAAACTTAGGTTTAACAGAATTGGTTGTTAAAATTAGTAAATTTATGCAACTCTTGGTTATTGATTGAATAACTAATGCCCAAATACCTAATCCTATATAAGCAAAAAATATGCCAACAATACCACTTATTGTAGTGGAAGAAAAGTTAGCGATTGCAAGTTTGGTATATTTACCCTGTACTTTTAAAATAGCTGTTGAGACAATATATAAAGAATCTATAAATATAATAATAGAACATACTTTTAAATAAATATTGAGTGACGGAATTTCGAAAAAAGAGGAGATAAATGGTGCAGTAAAAAATATGATGATATAAAACAATGAACTTAAGCAAACGTTAAATGTAAATACAGTATTTATATCATTTTGGTTAAGATTATGCTTGTAAATAAGTGCACTTCCTAGTCCATTGTCTATAAAAACAGTTGAGATATGGACTAAGACCATTATGATTCCCAAAATTCCATAATCAGATGGTGAAACCAGTCTAGCTATTATAATAGATAATAGAATTTGAGCTCCTTGAGTGAAAATCCGTTCAAATCCAGTTATAAAAAATCCAGATGCTATGTTTTTTTTGTTCATTATTTGCCTATAATATAATTACTATATTTGATTTTAGATAAATATGCTTTTAGGATTGTAGGTGATAAAATGCAAAATATAATAATGAGTATATGATTGACATTGTAGCCTTTCATGATATTAATGCACGCTGTGTGGGTGAAAAAAATAAACATTGAGGCACTGCCTATTTGCGTTAGGAATAGAGATATAGCGCTTTGGGTTAATAATTTGCTAAAATAATTGAGTAGAATAAAAATTGCTGTTGGTAATAATAAATCAATGATAGGATTGGTAACACAACCAAGTCCTTTTAAACTGAATCTATAATCAGTGAAATAGTCGTAAATAATAGTGAAAATAATGATTGTGAAAATAGTAAATAGTTTATAGTGATTTATTTGAATATCTTTCAGCTTTAGGCCTATAAACATATAAACAAGAATAAGAGGAACTGTTTGGCATTCCCATGGGTAAAATGTGAGTAACTTGGTGTTTGAAAGTAAATATGTTATGGTTATCATGATTATTAATAAGCTATTCTTTATAATATTATTTTCTATTTTTTGAAAGAAATAAAATATTATAGAAGCAAGACATAATGCATTAATGAACCAAAATTGATATGAATATTGTAGAGAATTAAGTGAACCTCCCCAGATAACCCTTATTATATTTTTAGGAATAGGTTCTGGTATGAATATTAAATAAAAAAATATACTCCAAAATAGATATGGTATTGTATAATTTTGTATTTTAGTAATTATGATATTTTTTGTCTTTTTCTTTTTAGCTTGAAAAAGATAACCTGAAATCATAAAAAAACAAGGCATATGAAACCAATATATATATTTATGTAATGTTGGAATGCCTCCAATATGACCTATTACTACTAATATGATTAGTAATCCTTTTAGTATGTCGATATGTTCAAGTCTATTGCTTTTTGGTTGCATATCTAGTTGTTCAAGAAAGTGCTGCAAAAAATCAAAAATTTTATTTATATTAGTCTATATTTTGTATAAACATTTTTTATGCGAATATTGAATATATAAATTGATGAGAGAAGTAGTATATAAAATGTGTGTTGTTTAGTCTCTTCTGAATATATCTCTTGTATAAACTTTGTCTTTTACATCATCTAAGCTAATATCATATCGGTTGGCAATAATTGCGTTACATCGTGTTTTAAATTGGGATAAATTGTTGACTATACGACTCCCAAAAAATGTACTTCCATCTTGTAAAGTTGGTTCGTATATTATAATTTCTGCTCCTTTAGCTTTAATGCGCTTCATTACACCTTGAATAGAACTTTGTCGGAAATTGTCAGAGTTGCTTTTCATTGTTAGACGAAATACTCCTATTGTACATTGCTTTTCTTCATTTGGGTTAAAATCACCATGATTATAATAATCATAGTAACCTGCTTGTTTTAAGACTCTATCAGCAATAAAATCTTTACGTGTACGATTACTTTCTACAATTGCTTGAATTAGATTTTCGGGAACATCAGCATAATTAGCTAAAAGTTGTTTTGTATCTTTAGGTAAGCAATAGCCACCATAGCCAAAAGAGGGATTATTGTATTGACTTCCAATACGAGGATCAAGGCATACACCATTAATAATGTCTGCTGTGTTGAGATTTTTGATTTCGGCATATGTGTCAAGCTCATTAAAGTAGCTAACGCGTAATGCTAGATAAGTATTTGCAAAAAGTTTTACAGCTTCTGCTTCTGTGAACCCCATGAATAAAGTATCTATATTTTGTTTGATAGCTCCTTCTTGTAATAATGAAGCAAAAAGATGGGCTGCTTGAACTAATTTATTGTCATTCAAATCTGTACCGACAATAATGCGACTAGGGTATAGATTGTCATAAAGTGCACGACTTTCACGTAAAAATTCTGGTGAAAACAGAATTTTTTTTGTATTGAATTTTGCACGTATTGCTTCAGTGTATCCAACAGGTATAGTACTTTTTATGACCATGATGGCATTAGGATTATATTGCAAAACAAGTTTTATAACAGTTTCAACAGCGGATGTGTCGAAAAAATTTTTCTGAGGATCATAATTTGTGGGAGTGGCGATAATTACAAAGTCTGCATTTTGATAGGCCTCTTGGGCGTTAATAGTTGCATATAAGTTTAGTTCTTTTGTTGCTAAGAACTCTTCTATTTCCTTGTCTGCAATTGGAGACTTTTTATTATTTATAAGTTCTACTTTTTCTGGGATAATATCCGTTGCAACAACTTGGTGATGTTGTGATAGTAGGGTTGCTATAGATAGACCAACGTAGCCAGTGCCAGCTACAGCTATTTTTATGTCATTTTTCATCGTAGTAAAATGTTTTGTGTACGTTATGTTGTTTTTATGAGGTATGAGTTTTATTCTTAAAGAGTAGTAATACTTGTTTTATCTATTGCTATACATCTCTTGATAATACTTCAGATACTCTCCGGAGGTTACATTTTCCATCCACTCTTGATTATCCAAATACCATTTTACGGTCTTTTCAATGCCTTCTTCAAATTGTAAACTAGGTTCCCAACCAAGTTCTTTCTTAAGTTTATTGGAATCAATAGCGTATCTTAAATCATGTCCTTTCCTGTCTGTCACATAAGTAATCAGTCTTAAAGAATATCCTTCAGGATTACCTAATAGACGGTCTACGGTTTTGATAATAACTTTAATTAAATCAATATTTTTCCATTCATTAAAACCGCCGATATTATATGTGTCTGCAATTTTTCCTTTATGGAAAATTATATCAATGGCACGAGCATGGTCCTCCACATATAGCCAGTCACGTACATTTTCTCCTTTGCCGTATACAGGTAATTCCTTGCCCTGGCGAATGTTGTTGATGAATAGGGGGATTAACTTTTCTGGGAATTGGTATGGACCATAATTGTTAGAACAGTTAGTTACAATGGTAGGCATACCGTATGTATCGTGAAAAGCACGAACGAAATGGTCACTGCTGGCTTTGCTGGCAGAATATGGGCTGTGAGGTTGATATTTTGTTTCTTCTGTAAATAGAGTGCCGTCAAATTTCAATGCTCCATATACTTCGTCTGTTGAAATATGATAAAACCGCTTGTTCTCAAATTTTTCAGGAAGAGATTCCCAAGTTAATTTGGCTGCTTGTAATAGGGAAAGAGTTCCCATTATGTTTGTTTGAGCAAATGTAAATGGATCTTTAATGCTGCGGTCTACATGACTTTCGGCTGCTAAATGAATAACCCCGTCAATCTGGTATTGTTTAAAGATATCCATTATTTTATTAAAATCACAGATGTCAGCTTTAATAAACGTATAATTGGCTGCGTTTTCTATGTCTTTTAGATTGGCTAAATTTCCGGCATAGGTTAATTTATCCAAGTTGATAATGTGGTATTCGGGATATTGGTTGACGAATAACCTTACTACATGTGAACCTATAAAGCCGGCTCCACCAGTTATTAAAATATTTCTTTTAAATTTCATAATTGCATTTCTTTTAGTTCATTGATACATTTTTTTAAAGAATCTTTCCAATAAGGAACAGGAATACCGAAAGTTTCTTTGAACTTTGTTTTGTCTAAAACAGAATAATGCGGACGTGTTACTTTACTTGGGTATTCTTGGCTATGTATGGGAGTTATATTGCAGTTATGTCCACTTAACTCACATATTTCTTTTGCAAAATCAAACCATGAGCATACTCCTTCATTGCTATAATGGTAGATCCCTTGTTGATTTAACATGTTGCGCTCAATGATTAATGAGATGGCATGAGCTAGATCTTTTGCGTAAGTCGGGCTGCCTATTTGATCGAAAATAACAGATAGGCTATCTTTCTCCAGGGTAAGTTTCTGCATTGTTTTTACAAAATTATTCCCCCATTTAGAATAAAGCCATGCGGTTCGTAATATGATATAATTACATCCCACTTTTTTTATTGTTTCTTCACCGGCTAATTTAGTCTTTCCATATACTCCGATAGGATCTGTTATATCATCCTCTGTATAAGGGATATGATTATTCCCGTTAAATACATAGTCCGTAGAGATATGAATGAGAGTTGCGTTTTGAGCTTTTGCGGCATTGGCTAATCGTCCTACGGCTATATTGTTTAGGGCATTAGCTATATCAAAATCATTTTCTGCCTTGTCTACGTTTGTATAGGCGGCACAGTTTACAATGATTTGAATCTCTTTTTCTTTAACAGTTTGTAGAATAGCATTGAAATCTGTAATGTCTAATTCTTCTACATCTGTGAATATATAATGATGAGAACTGTTTTGTGCCATTAGGCGCATCTCATTGCCAAGTTGTCCGTTGGCTCCGGTAACTAAAACGTTCATATTCTGTTAGTATAGATTTGTGTTGTAATCGAATAGCCATGAAGCATCCTTTAATTTTTCATGATGCTTGTCTTTTTCAGAAAGAATGATTTGATTGGTCGGTATTCTCCAATTTATATTTAAATCAGAATCATCCCATGCTAATGCTCCTTCACTTTGTGGTGCATAGAAGTTGTCACATTTGTATTGAAAGATAACTTCTTGTGACAGTACACTGAAACCATGCGCAAACCCACGAGGTATGAAAAGCTGAAGATGGTTTTCTTCTGTTAATTCTACTGCAACATGTTTTCCAAAAGTGGGAGAGCCTTTGCGGATATCAACGGCAACATCAAGTACAGCACCTTTAATGACACGAACAAGCTTGCTTTGTGCGTATGGTGGTTTCTGAAAATGGAGTCCGCGTAATACTCCATAAGAAGATTTACTCTCATTGTCTTGTACAAAAGATATTTTACGAATTTTTTCTTCAAACTCTCTTTGTGAGAAAGATTCGAAAAAATAACCTCTTTCATCCTTAAAAAGACGAGGTTCAATTATTACTACGCCTTCTATTGCTGTTTCGATAATTTTCATTGCTTTAATCCTAATTCTTTGATGACTTTTAATAGATACTGTCCGTATTGGTTTTTCATCATAGGTTGGGCTAATTCATACATTTTATTTGCGTCTATCCATCCTTTCCGAAGAGCAATCCCCTCTAAACAAGCAACTTTTAATCCTTGTCGTTTTTCTATTACTTCGATGAAAGTTGAAGCCTCTGAAAGTGAGTCGTGTGTACCTGTATCCAGCCATGCGAATCCACGACCTAGTAATTGAACTTTGAGTTCTTTTTCCGATAAAAAGTATTGGTTTACAGTCGTGATTTCTAATTCTCCACGTGCGGATGGCTTGATATTCTTTGCTATATTTACGACTTTGTTGGGATAAAAGTAAAGTCCGACTACTGCATAATTGGATTTAGGCTGTGCAGGTTTTTCCTCGATACTGAGCACATTGCCTTGATTGTCAAATTCTGCAACACCATATCGTTCTGGATCATTTACCCAATATCCAAATACAGTAGCTTTGTTTTCTTCTTCGGCAGCACGAACAGCTTCTTTCAACATTCGAGTGAAACTTTGTCCGTAAAAAATGTTATCTCCTAAAATTAAGCAAACAGAGTCATTGCCAATGAACTTTTCTCCGATAATGAATGCTTGGGCCAAACCGTCTGGAGATGGTTGTTCAGCATATTCAAAATGAACTCCGTAGTCTGAACCGTTTCCTAGCAAGCGTTTGAAACTTGGTAGGTCGAAAGGAGTTGAGATGATAAGAATTTCACGAATCCCTGCTAACATTAAAACAGAGATTGGATAATAAATCATTGGTTTATCAAAGATGGGAAGCAGTTGTTTACTGACTCCTTTGGTTATAGGATAGAGGCGTGTGCCTGATCCACCTGCTAGGACAATTCCTTTCATATAATTATGTATTTTATTTCTTCGGCAAGTTTGTTAACATATATGTTTGTTTAATATGCCTCAGTAAGTTTGATTTTCTTCCAATCTCTTTTTTCTTTTAACTTTAAGCGTTTGTGGTTGATGGTTAGATATCTTGTTGAAATAGTATCCATTTTAATAATCTAAGAGTCTATTTTTTATAAGATTACAAATTCCCCTCCACATTTCCTAGCGTCCGCCATCCTTATTTCATCTTCTCCACAAACCCCACCGGCATATCAACCCCAGCGCATCCCAGCAAATCCAGTCTTACCACCACTTTTGCCTTTCCATCCACTTCCACCAGTTCTCCTTCCAGGCCCTTTAGCGGACCTTTGACCACTCGTATCAATTCTCCCGGAGCCAATGGCGCGGCACACATCTCCACCGCCTCGTCCGAATAATCCAGCATAAATTTGAACCGTTCCATCTGTTCGTCCGGAATCACCGCCGGAGTATGTTCGCCATGCAGCACCATATACCGGCTGATGGCCGACAGCGTGAGCACCTGCGAACGTTCCGCCGCATCCACATGGACAAAAATCATCATGGGGATAACCACCCGTTCTATTTTCTTTTTCCGGTAAGTCCATTGGCGAATTTCTTCTTGTATAGGCAGGAAGTTCTCTATATTCATTGCAGTCAGCCGTTCGGCCGTCTTCTTTTCGTGGTGAAGGCGGACATACGCCACTAGCCATTTTTTCATATTCGGAGGAAGGAAAAGTAATGTTAGATGTTCTAAAAATTGAAAGAAATGATGCCTCTTAAGCACGCTACGCTGTTACCTGTGTCATTCCCAGGTAAGCTTGTCCTTAAATTCTGATGCAAATATAGACAATATTTTACGATAACAAGATATTTGTTCGCAAAAAATGAAAAAATTAACAAGAATAATATATTTGTTCCTACTTTTGTGCTTTTTATATTTTAAATCATATTAACATCATGGAAAAATCAAGATTTATAAGAAAAATGATGGCAGATTACAGTTCTTTCAGGAACTGGAGAGAGTAATGACGGCATACCGCTTGTCCGGCGAAGGATACACCGATGAGGAGATGAGGGTTTTGAAACGACTGTGCAAGGCCGTACTGGCCGATATATGCGGGTTTATGCGGAAAAAGGTGGAAAAGAAGAAGAAAGAGAAGAAAGAAAGGGAAAAGAGGGAAGAAAGGAGATAAGGAATAAAAATGTGAAATGATATTAAAAGGGAAACTCCCTGTTATTTGTACACTTGCGTTATGCTGAAATGCTGAAAATCAGCGGTCTGCCTTTGGTAAGTGTACAAATTTAACTTTTGATTGTATGGGTTTGCAATATACTTTTGCTTTCATGGTGGAGGGAAATGCCCTCCTTTTGATAATTTAAATTCATACATGAATGGTTTATACCGATTTATGCTCTTTCTATTTCTCGGTGTTCGATGAACATGCCGTGGATATGACATTGGAAGAGTTTGTGAAGCTTCTGCGTGGCGAACGCTGGAAAGCGCAAGTGGAAGAGTATCAGCGCCTGAAGGCTTCGGGCAGGGAGACAGAGGCCAAGAAGTTAAAGAGAAAACTGGCCGCGCTGGTGATAGCCGGGCGTTGCGAAGGGAGCCATGCCGAAACCAATCTGAAGCAGTGGAGTGGGGACGCCATGCTGGATGTGGATAAATGTAACGGCCGTGTGTCTGAGTTCTTGCAGGTCTTGAAGGACACTCCTTGGGTGAAAGCGGCATGGCGCAGCGTTTCGTACGACGGGCTGAAGCTGGTGGTGCGTGTGGAAGCGGAGAGTGTGGACGAGTATCGTCTGGCATACGCGTTGGTGGCATGGCACGTGGCGCAGCTTCTTGCCTTTCCCTGTGACATGAGTTGCAAGAATCCCACCCGTCCTTGCTTTGCGTCGTATGATCCGGAGGCTTTTTTTCGTCCGGATACCGAAGTTTTTCCCTGGCGCCACTTTGTGACGGAGCATCCCGACAGGGTGGGGGAGATTCTGGCGGAGCTGAAAGTGAAGACCCCGGCAGGTGCGTCCGGGCCTCCAGTTGCGGCTTCGGGCATGCTGCACACATTCTTCAACGAGTTCCTGGAGCAGAATCCCTTTGTGGATGGCAAAAAGAATGAGTTTTTGTTGAAGCTGGGACGTGTCGCCCGCTATAAAGGAGTGGGAGAGGAAGAGTTGGCCCGACTGAAAACGCTGGCGGTGGAAAGGCTGGCGGGTATGGGTTGTGCCGCCGGGGATATACCTCCGCGCATAGACTCCGGATACCGGTATGCCGACATGAACAAGGGTCCCGAAACACCTGCTTCCAGGGCTCACAAGGCTCAAGGCTCACTTAGGCGGTATTCTGATTCCGGCGAAGAGGGTGAAGAAGCTGAAATAGAGAAACTTGAGGCTGACAAATTGCGCCGCAATGTTCCGTGTTTTCCGGATGAGCTGTTCGACCGTTTGCCCGACTTTTTGAAGCGTGGTTTGACGCACGTCCGCAACAAGCGTGAGAGGGATATTCTGTTGCTCTCCATGATTACCAACATCAGCGGTTGCCTGCCGGGGGTGAGGATGAATTATGGAGGAATGGTTTATTCCGCCGATCTCTATCTGGTGGCTTTAGCCGGTTCGGGTAGAGGAAAGGGGGTGATGCAACTGGCGGCAATTCTGCCCGCAGCCATTCAGGCGTATTACGATGAATTGAACAGGAAGGATGAGCGTGAGTACCGGCAGAAACTGCTGAAGTGGAATCTGGAGGAACGGCTTGCCGCTCAGGAAAAGAGGGTTCCCGATTTGGACCGATGTCCGGAGATGCCGGTGGAACGCATTCTGAAGGTGGCTCCCAATATTTCGAAAAGCCAGTTGATATTGGCTTTGGAGGCGGGTGGATCGGTCGGCTTGGTGATGAATGCCTCCGAGCTGGACATGATAAGTTCTGCCATGCACCAGGAGTATGGAAAGCATGATGATGTGATGCGTGCCGCCTCCCAGCACGAGGAGGTGTCTTCTTATTTCAAGACGGATCACCGGCTTGTTGTTGTGAGTGATCCTCATTTGGCATTATGCGCTTCGGGTACTCCCGCCCAGTTGCATAAATTTATTTCTTCGCTGGAGAATGGAATGTACAGCCGTGTGGCTTTCTATGTGGGACAGGCCCCCTGGGAGTATAAGTCGGCAAACCCCGGCAAGGCCCGGCTGGATATGCGCGCTTATTTCAAAGGGATGGGCGAGGAACTGCTGCGTATGTTTATCTTTCTCTCCGGATCGCCTACCGAGGTGGTTTTCACCGAGGAACAATGGAAAGAGCATACGGAGCGTTTCAGAACGTATCTGCGTGAGGTAGTGGCGGAAGATGATGATTCTCCGGGTGCCATTGTGCTGCGCCACGGACTGATGATGTCTCGTATTGCCATGGTGCTGACTGCATTGCGTAAGTGCGAGCCGCAATGGAATACATCGGAGTGGAAGTGTTCGGATGAGGATTTCCGTACGGCCATGCAGATAGTGGATGTGTTGCTGGAACACAGTTTGCTGCTTTCCACTTCCATGGATGATACTGCCGGAAGAATCAGGCCGGTAAAGGCTTTTTTCAAACTGCGTCCCGTCTTGAGAACAATGCCGCGCGAATTTACCTATTCGGAGCTGATGGCGGCTGCCAATGAAGCCGGGTTGCCTACGGCATCCGTGAAACGTTATTTGTTGCGTTTGGTGTATTATCAAATCGTTGAGAAAGAGGATGGTAAGTATAGAAAAACCGGTAAGTCTTGGCCTAAATTACCGCCTAAGTGAGCCCTGAGCCTTGTGAGCCTAAAATACTGGTAAAAAAGGTCCTGTTGTTTTCAAAAAACAACAGGACCTTTCCGGTAAAACAACAGGGGATTTTAAAAAAACAACAAGGTCTTTTGATGTAAACAACAGGTTCTTTTGGAAGCGTATGTCCTAAGGTTCTCCCAGATGCCTCACTATGATTGCCACTTCATGCTTCAGAAAGCTGTGGCGGAATTTGTTGTAGCCCGCTTCGTTCAATTCTTCCTGTAGCAGCATGTTTCTCCGCATCCAGCGATACAGGGTTTGCAGGGCTGCCGCGGCAGTTCGCCCCGGGCTGTATAGTTCTGCCAGTTCCGCTTTGTCATACGCTCTGATAATGAATGCTTTTTCTTCTTGGTTCATGTTCTTTTATCGTTTTGATTATAGAGTAAAGATACGCAAAATGTCCTTGTTTTCCTACTCTCTCTGTAAGTTATTCTCGACATTTCCCGACAATCTCCTACGCTTCTCTACAAATGTCTACACGGGGCTTTCGGTTCATCGTATCTTTGTAGTGTAATCAAAAGTCAATCATAGCCGGCTTAGTGGTTAACGGTTGATTACCAGTGTGTTTCTTAATTTGCAAGTTTTAATTTTTAATTTGAAAAAGTATGGGAAGAACAGTTTCTTATTCGGTAGTAAAGCGTAATAATCCGCTTGATCAGGATGCAGTGCCTAAGTTTTATGCACAAGCTCAGGCCAATGGGCATGTAGAGATTCGCGAAATGGCGGATCGTATTCAGAAGACCTGTACGGTGACGCGTGCGGATGTAATGGCTGTGCTTGTTGCCTTGGAGGATGTGATTATGGAGGCTCTGGAAGGGGGTGAGATTGTAAGGCTTGCCGATCTGGGCACTTTCCAGATAGGGCTGAGCGGAAGAGGTGCGGAAACGGAGGATACGTATGATGTGTCGATGATTAGAAAAGCGCGTATCAATTTCCGTCCGGGTATTGCGCTAAGCGGTATTCTGGCAGCACTGAAATATACGAAAGTGGATAAATTGCCGGTAAAAACGAAGGAAGAGCAAAAGCCTGCTTAAGTAGGTGGCGGACAAGTGTTTAATTTTAAAAAAAAACTGTAGGATGAAAGGTAAATCTGTTTGGAGCACTATTTTGAAAGTGGTGATTGCAGTAGCTACGGCTATTGCGGGTGTAGTAGGAATCAGCTCGTGCATAGGGGGATGAGGGTGATTAATCTGATTGTTGTCCACTGTTCCGCCACAAAGGCGGACAGGGACTTTACCGAACAGGATTTGGAGGTGTGCCACCGCAGGCGTGGAATGAACGGACCCGGATATCATTTTTATATCCGCAAGAACGGGGATATAAAAACAACCCGTCCCATAGAGAAAATAGGGGCGCATGCGCGTGGGTATAATGCACAGAGTATCGGGATATGCCATGAGGGGGGAATCAGTGAACGGGGCAGGCCGGCGGATACGCGGACGGTGTGGCAGAAACATTCGTTGCGTGTACTGGTCAGGACGTTGCTGGTGGATTATCCCGGTTGCAAGGTTTGCGGTCATCGGGATTTAAGTCCGGATTTGAACGGAAATGGCGAGATAGAGCCTGAGGAATGGGTGAAACAGTGTCCCTGTTTTGATGTTTCGAAAGAAAAATATAGTAAATAATATTTATATATTAAAACGTAATAAGACTAATTCTCTTCTGAATTTGTTAAAATATTAACATTCTAGAAAGAGGATTAGTCTTATTTTATTATGTAATTAATTTTGAAATTACTTTTTGTTTACATTTTCTACACCGTATCCATAGCCGTAACCGTATTTTTTACCGTATCCGTAATACTTGCCATACTTGCCGTATCCATAGTAATATCCGTACTTCTTTTTCTTCATGTCCAGTCCGTTGATAAGGGTACATAGGTTGGGCAGTTTTTTCTGTTCGCTCAGTTCGTTGATTAAAGTATAATCTGCTTTGTGGGTGTAGTCTGCCCGGCACACATAGATGCTGGCGTTGGCTACGCGCGAAATCAGTTGGGTATCGGTCACCATGCCGATGGGGGCGGTATCCAGAATGATATAGTCAAAATGCTTTTTCAGTATGTCGATAGCCTGAGGCAAAGATTCACGTGCCACCAATTCGGTCGGGTTGGGAGGGATAGGACCTCCGGGCAGAATGGACAAGTTGGAATTGATGTTTGAAACTTGTACCAGCGACATCAGGTCGGTATGTTCCGGATTGGCGAGGAACTGGCTGATGCCTTGTTCCTTATGTGATAACTGGAAAGCTTTGTTCAGGCCCGGCTTGCGGATGTCAAGACCCACAATCACAATTTTCTTTCCTAATAAAGCCAGACTGACAGCCAGATTGGAAGCGATAAAGGTTTTGCCTTCTCCTGTAGTGGTGGAGGTAACCAATATAACTTTCTCGTCACTCTTCATCATATAAAGTACATTGGTGCGTACATTACGGAAGGTTTCGGCCATCAGGTCGTTTTGGTTTTCGTGTACTACAATGGCTCCCTCCGAGGATTTGTTTTCAGAGAAAGGCACGTCACCGACTATAGGAAGGGAGGTGATTTTTTCCACATCGGCACGTCCTTCTATCTTGTATTTAAAAAGTTCGATGATATAGATCACGGCAACCGGCAGAGCGACACCCAGAATCAGTGCTACCAGATAAATCATCTTTCCTTTGGGAGATACGGGGATGGCATCTGCCAGCGCTTCGTCTACTATGCGGGCATTGTTGGCGGTAGATGCCAGAGTGATGGCGTTTTCTTCACGTTTTTGCAACAGCATCAGGTAAAGTCCGGCTTTGATTTCCTGTTGGCGCGAGATGCTGACCAGCTGGCGTTCCTGTCCCGGAGCATTGGTGATGCGTCCGGCGTATTTGCCTGCCTGGCGTTCCAGATCCGCCTGGGTGATGGCCAGGCCTCTTTGCACGCTGTTGATGGTGGTCAGCACATTGCTGCGCATGGCGCGGATGCTGGCATCCAGATTGACTACCACCGGGTTGTTTTCCTGAGAGGAGCGGAGCAGGCGCTTGCGTTCCAGCAGCATTTCATTGTAGCGGTTGATCAGTTCGGTCAGTCCGGTATCTGTCAGGCCCACATTAACCGGAAGTACTTCGTAGGCATGATCCGGATTGTTGGCATAGCCGGCCAGGAATTGTACCAGCCGGAGCTGGGTGCTGTTTTCAGCACGTTTCTTTTCGTATTCCGAGTTTTCACTCAATGCCAGTTGGGCGTCGCTCTTCAAGTCGGTGAGCCCGGCATCGCGCTTGAAGGTTTCCAGTTCCTGTTCCGTGGTTCCCAGTTCGCCGTTGATGATATTAATACGTTCATCAATAAATTCTGCGGTCTTGGTGGCCACTTCGTTTTTATCGTCGTTGGCATCCCGGTTGTAGATTTCCACCAGTTTGTTGATGAAATCCATGCCGCGCTGCGTATGTGTGCTCTTTACAGAGATCTGTGCGATAGTGGTGGATTTGGAAGTAGGCTCTATGCTCAATGCTCCCCGGTAGCTGCCGGCCACACTGCGGGGGGAAGAAACCGTAGCCATGATTTTCCGCTCGCTTTTTGCGATTGTCGAATCAGCCGGGGTGAAACTGAAAGTTCCCGACGGAGTGGTCAGCAAGGCAGGCAGTTTGTCGAATTGCTTGCTGTATTCCTGTTCTCCTATCGCAATCTTCACATTCAGTTTATTGCCCGGTTGCAAAGTCAGGTTGATATATGCCGGAGCAGGGAGTTTCTGAGCTTCTTCAGGGGTAATCCATACTTTGACAGGGGAACTTTTGTAAAGTTCTATATCATGAAAACTACTTTTTGCCGCATAGCTGATGTAAAGATCCAGTTCTTCCACTACTTTCTTGATAAGCGTGCGCGATTGCAGGATTTCTACCTCATTGTCAAAATTGTTGATGGAAGAATAAAATCCCAAGTCTTCCAGGTCGGCCATGCCGCTGCTTGCTTTGCTGTTTTTGTCATTGTCCTTGATGATGACGGATGCCGAGATATTGTATACCGGCGGGGTGTAACGCAAATAAAGCCAGGCTCCTGCCATACATAACAGAATGCATGCCACGAACCAAGGCCAATGAATGGTATATTTAAAAAGAACCGCTTTAAAATCAGTCTTTTCTTCTTTTTCTTCCAGATAAAGGTCGTCGTATAAATCTTCTTTCATAATTCTGTTTATTTGGCAATGGTTACTATCAGGCTGACGAGTGAGACAAGGGTTCCCACTACAGAGAACCAGATTGTGGTACTGTTGCTGATTCCTGCATTTTTAGCTTTGGTTTTATTGGGAGTGACATACACTACATCATTCTGCTGGAGGTAGTAGTAAGGAGATACGATGATGTCGGCGTCATTCAGGTTCAGCGGGATAACCTGGCGGTTGCCTTGCGCGTCCTCACGGATCAGTTTCACTTTGTCGCGCTGTCCGTATACGGTCATGTCTCCCGCCATGGCGAGCGCTTCCATGATGTTTACTTTTTCATTGGTGATGGTGAATGTACCGGGTCTGGCAACTTCTCCCATCACGGAGATTTTGTAGTTTGCCATGCGTACATTTACAATAGGGTCTTCCTTGATATAGGTCTTCAGTTTCTCCTTTATCATGTTTTCCGCCTGGCTTTTGGTAAGGCCGCCGATGTGCAGTGTTCCCAAAACGGGGAAATCAATGTTTCCGTTATTGTCTACCAGATACTGCTGCAAAGACGGTTGGCTGGTAAGGCTTTTGCTGTTTGCCGTGATAGGGGTGGCTACCGTCAGATTAAAGGGAATGGCGGCGTCGGGATCACTGGTATTCACCGTGATGGTCAGCAAATCTTTAGGCATGATGTGTGCATCATACAGGGGTGTTTTGACATTTGCCATGTTCAGGTACTCGGACCCTTGCAGGTAAGGTACCTTTTTGTAGGCGCTGCAACTACATAGCAGTAGTGAAACCAGCGCGAATAGGGTAAATTTCAATCTTCTCATTTTTTTGGCTCTCTATTAATTTTAATTCTCTATTTTGAACTTAATAAGCTTGCTTGTCTTTGCGGAGCACGTTTGCTACGGTTTTGTACATGATATAAAGATCGAGCAGGAAAGACCAGTGCTCCATATACCATATATCGGCTTTCACACGTCCTTCCATATCTTCCAGTTCACGGGTTTCACCACGGAAACCGGTCACTTGCGCCCATCCCGTGATACCGGGCTTGATGAAATGGCGGACCATGTATTTATTGATTATCTTGGAATATTCTTCCGTGTGTTTCAACATGTGGGGGCGTGGCCCTACAATGGACATATCTCCCAGCAATACATTGATGAATTGCGGAAGTTCGTCAATATTGGTCCGGCGCATGAAATCGCCGAATTTGGTTTTTCTAGGGTCATTGAGGGTGGCCTGTAAGGTGTCTGATTCCTTGTTCACTTTCATGGAACGGAATTTATAACACCAGAATTCTTTATTATTCAACCCGTTACGTTTCTGACGGAAGAATATGGGGCCCGGAGAAGTGATTTTGATGGTCACTCCTACAATAAGGAATATAATGGGGAACAATGTGCATAAAAAGAGTAATGAGAAGGCTACATCGAATATACGTTTTATCAGCCTGTTTTCTATTTTTCCCAGAGGTTCCTTGCGGATGCTGAGAATGGGGACACTGCCTATCATTTCAAAGTACATACGGTGGCGCAGGTAGTTGCGCACATTGGGTACGCTGTAGAAATGTATCAGGTTGTTTTCGCAATAATTAATGACCGGCACGATACATTCGCTTAATGCCGAGGGCAGGCAACAATAAAGTTGGTTCACTTTGTTTTTTGTCAGGTAATCAATGGCTTGCTCCGGCTTTCCCAAATAGGTACAACTGGCAGGGAACTTGGCATTGGGGGTTGTGTCGAAGTATCCCAGTACCCGGTATCCGGTAGTGGCGTCGGAGGTCATTTCATGATAAAGTTCGGCTATATTTTCGGTGCTTCCCAAATAGAGGACGGTACGAATGTTACCTCCATGGCTTCTGTATAGCTGTATGCCATAACGGAAAAGCAGACGATAGAAAGTGATGCAGAGGAAAAGCAGAATGAAATAATAGACAAAAAAGCGACTGGAGTATATTTCAAGTTCTGATAGTACAATTAAACTTGTTGACAATAGGGAGAAATAAAAGACGTTACGGAGTGCCCGGAATACAATTTGATCGGCACGGGCTCCCCGGCGATGTAATATGACACCTCCTGAGATAGTGCACGCAAAATAGCATACGCTGAATAGAGTTAGAATTTGGGGTAAAGTGCCACTGTAGGCCCTTTCCCCAAACAACTCGTTCCATATTGAATTAAATGAGATGAAAAGTACATTCAGAATGACTAAATCTCCTAGAATGACTGCTAATTTAAGTGCTTTATTAAATCTCTGAACTTGTATCATAGGTTAAATTTTTTATATGTCAGATCTATATTATGTTTTTAAAAGGTGTGTTTTAAATATGTCGCTTTTTTTCTTTTTAATATCCTTCTGTTACTTCGTAAGTAACAGAACGTAAATTAATGGATTGGTTGTATAATTAATATTCTGTCGTTTTATAAATATATATAAGAGATAACTGTGTGAAATAGAGTGAATTTATTGCATTGCGTTAACAGCAAAAAAGCGCAATGTATGTTATCGTATTTCTTTGTTTTCCCTTGATTTGATAATTGTTCATATTATTATTACTTTTTATCTATTATATAGCCTTTTTAATTAAAATCTAGAAAAAAGCTGCGCCTTTATTTGTTTGCTATCAGTTAATTGTCTAATTTTGCCCTCTAAATAAGGTCTGTTACTTACGAAGTAACACAATCTAAATCTATTGATAATTAGAATTTTATCTATTTATACTCTCTTCTTCCCATTATTTGAAACGTATAGAATTATCGCATCATTGGCTTTCTTTATCTCTTCATTCTTGAAATTTTTCAAATATGTTTCTGTAACTTTCACTGACGAGTGTCCAAAAGCCTCACATATTAATTGTTCGGAGAAATTACAATATTTGGCAAGGGTGGCCCAGGTATGGCGCGTAGTGTATGAACTGACTTTGGTTGCCACTCCGCATTTTTTCGCCAATCTGCCTAAATTGTAATTCATAGTTCGTAGTGCCTGCTGGTACTCTGTATATAGATCCTCTCCGGTTTTTGTTCCGCTAAGGATAGGAAAAAGGTAGGGAGAGTCCTGGTTGGTATTCTGATATTTATTTATCAGCTTCATTGCTGTTACCGGAATATCAACAATCATTTGCCCACCTGTTTTATATCGGCGATAAGAAAGTGTGTTGCCTTTCAAGTCGCTTTTGTGAAGATGAGCCAGATCAACAAAGGGCATTCCGCGTAATTGAAACATTAAATTAGCCCAGACTCTGCATCGTATCAAATCTTCCGGTAGTTTCTTTAGGGGAACCTCGTTCAGTAACTTGTTTATCTCTTCCACTTCCAATGCGCGTTTGATGTCGTTTTTCACGCCGGTGTAGACATGATGAAATAAACGGGAATTCTCGGTTATTATTTTTTTATCCACTGCTTTGTTATAAGTTGCACGCAATGTCCGCATATAGGTGGAAACAGTATTCCAACTCAGTTGCTTGTCGCGCAGGTAGGTTTCAAATTCTTTCAGATTGGCCTTGTTGAGCTGGTGAAAGTAAATAACCTCACATCCACAGAATTCACTGAATGCGTTCAAGGTGCTTTGATAAATGTGAGCCGTACCGTAACGTTTCTCGTCTTTCAGTTCATCAATCGTTTTGTTCATAAACTCGTTGAATTTTTTTTTATTTCTCATAATGTTCCGTTTTATAGATTTTACAAAATAAGTTGTTTTCTTAACGGAATCGAATATAGGTTGAAATGTTCGAATTAGAAAGGTTATTTATCTAATTCTGCATTATTTATACGTATTATCCATCCGTTTACTTTCATTTGTAAACATATATAAGGTTGTTGCGGATCATTTGTTGAGTCAAGAAAAAATATCAGATTATAGCGGTCCTGCCTGTCAAGATATTCTTGTGGAGGCATATAGGTTGTCTCGACATTACGTGACAGGAGCAGATATTGTGTCAGCGGAATATCGAAAATCTCTTTTCCACTAGGTTGATAGATTAACCGTAGACGGGTATCGTCATTTTCCATCAGTCTCAATGTATTCATTCCGGCATGTACTACCTGTATGTCTTCCAAATTGGCGCTTTCTTGCATAAAGGGGAGATAACAGGTGGAAACGGAGTCTATCGGAGTGTTCCAATGATCCATACATCCGTTGCCGGCAGTCAGTTCCAAGCGGAAATCATCTGTATCCAGCGGGACGGCCGACTGACTTTGCAATATGCAGCTCAGAATATTCGTGTTTTTAGTAAGAGAGAGAGCCAAAACCTGATATTCGCCGCTGATATGCACGTTGTCCAGCCGCCCGTGGAATAGAGATGAAAGTTTTTCGGATTGTTCTCCCACCTCATTGCGTAATAGTGTCAGTGAGGTGGGAGTATGCTGATAATGCGAGTCCGACAAACCTGCCCAAACCAGAAAAGTGTAATCTCCCTGAGGCAGGGAGGGGACTTGGATTATACATTCATTTTGATGGAATGTAAGACTGTCTACTTCCTCCCGGTCTATATAGTTTCCTTCCTGATCGAGAATAAATAGCGTGACATCTTTTACTTGAGTGGTCACGGCATCTACATTCAGCATATTATAGGTATAGGATAACTTTAACCAACAGCCTGTGGGACAATCGGATTGGTCATCGTCTACCCAGGAACATGCACTACAGAAAAGAGTACATAGGGCGAGGAGGATAGTAGCAGTTTTACTCATTGTTTTTCTATTTTGAGACTGTTTTATTCAAGGTCGGCATCTTGGTCACGGACAATCCACGGATATACTCCGAATTCTACGTCCAAGTATGCTTTGTATTCGTCCGGACCGGGTTTGATATCCGGAGTGCCGGGACCCAGGTTCTTGATGCTGGTAATGTTGACAGAATAAATATTGTTACGTACAATACCGAATTCCATTACGCCCATTTTGGTAGGATCGCCGTTATCAAGATGTTTGATCCAGTAATTGTAGAAAGTGGAGAAATTGCCTTCGTTCTTGATGAAACGGGTAATCTGCTTGGCTGCCAAGTCTGCATCGCTGGATTCTTCTGTCAAACCATCAATATTGGCATCGCCATATTCACCCACAGCCGCCAGTGTGGTGTAGAATTTATAGTTGAAATAATACAGTCTGTCGAACACAAGCGGGTCTTCTACCGGCTTGCCGTCATTGTCGATGGTCTGTGAAGCTTCGGGAGTGAATGTACCTTTCAGCATGATGCCGGTGGTGTATACCGTGTTCTGTGCCGGACGGAACATACAGTTTTCAAGACAGTATATGGAAACGTACTGTCCTGCTTTGTCCAAACCCGACCAGTTGCTGTCTGTTTGTTTTGACAGGTGGTTGGTGTAGAATGAACCGCCTGTGAAATTGGTACTATTTCCTACGGTCTTGTCGAAGAAATAAGGATCGATAAGATAACCGTTGTTGTCGGCTATGTTACCGAAATTTCCTGCTTCCACGCTGTAAGACGGAGCAGAAGGAGTTTCAGTTGCGTTATCCAATGTAGCGACATGACGGAAGGTGTAAAACTTGTTTGCCAAGTTAATGAATTTGTAGTTGTTCAGTCGGACTGTGGCGTAAGTCACTCCCTCAGAATTCTTCAACGTGTAAAATTCCTCCTGGTCATTTCTAACCATCAGTTTGGCAACGGTACGTTCCAGATTAATTCTGACGTGTGTTTTGGTGTCGCTTTTTTCGGGAGATTCTACGGCAATGTTCAGATTGGCCGAGCCGCGGTTGGACATGATGAAACCATCTTTGGGTACGCTGGTTATCATACCGTTTCCATAAGTGGTGGCGTCAATCTGTCCCAATAATGTTGATTCCTGACCTACTTTGAAGACTTGTGAGTTGGCTACGGCAAAGATATCATAGTTGCCCGGTTTTACTATGATTTTCTTGTTGCAGGGATAGACGATGGTTTGTCCTTCTTTGCTGCTCTCTCCGGTGGAAGTACCTGTACCCAATTCATTTTGATCTACCTCGATGGTAGTAACCCAATTCTTGCTGGAAGAATCAAACAGGTAGAGTTTCACATTGCTCACTTTGTATTCTTGGGCAGTACCGTCTTCATAGACTCCGGAATCTTCGGCGGAAGCGGCACGACTGCCGTTAGAAGAGTTAGGAACTACAAATGAAATCTCCATGTTTCCTCCTCCTCCAACTTCGGGAGTCGGGTTGTCTCCGTTCCCTGAGGGAACATCTGCATCATTGATACATCCTGTCATTGCGGCTGCAAGAGCGAAGGATAATAATAATTTTTTGTTCATAATGTAAAAATGTTTTAGTAAAAAATGTGATTAGTAAATCTCATGTAATATTTTCAGGTTTTCACTTGCTTGGGGCAGTCCTGCTTCTTCCGCTTTACGCAACAGGTTTTCTGCTTCGGTATAATTCCCGTTCAGCATTTGCATGATACCTTGCAAAAGGGTCTTTTCGGGAGTCTCGCCGGCTTTGTCCAAATAGAGTGAGGCGCCTTTGGTATCTCCCTGCGAGAGCAGGATGCAAGCTGCATTGAGATTGGCAACGGGATGTTCCGGATTAAGCAGAACCGCCGTCATGAAAATCTTATTGTATTCCGGACTGCCGACAGGGTAGGTCTGGGCTATGCGGAACATTTCTTCAATACTCAGATTCTTGGGGTTGCTTTCGAAAACCTGCTTGGCCTGCTCTACCGTAAACGGACGTACCACATAGTGGATGGTGTAGTCTGAATGGCGGAGGCCGGGGAACCAATGTTGCAGGATGAAACGGAACTCTTCGGGATAACGTTTCCGTATTTTCCGTTCTTTCTCGTCGGGGCTGCTTTTGCTCTCCGCAATATGTAGCAGTTCCTCGCGATGGGTAATAACGGTATCGGTCAGCAACTTGATAAATCCGTCCCAGTCTTCGGGAGTGTAATGGGTAGTGAACAATGTATCATTGAAAGAATATTGGCTGCATACATAGTCTTTCAAGGTCCGGGTCCGTTCCCGTGCCAGACGCTCGTTGTTGGAGTAGGGGCCTTCGGGAGAGGCGTATCCATGAATGTCAATATGCGAAATGACTACATTGGTATCGTTTTTTATCAAGTCGATACTGCGTTTTATCTTTGCCAGTTCGGCCGGATTGTTTCTATATTCGGGATAGATAATTGTTTCGTTGAGCGGGAAGTCCAGATAGGCACGTCCGCTTTCTTCACGCAATTTCCTTTCTTCCATCTGCGGAGTGATAAACGCTACGTGCGGATGGATATCGGGAAGGATGTTCAGGCGGGTCAGATAGGTGGAGTCTGTATGACGGGGAACTCCGCATCCGCATTCTTTTTCGATGAGATGCAATGAGGCGTGTTTCATCCAGTGGGTGAAGGGGATGCTGCGTAAGTAGTGTACGCTTTGTTTCCGGTCATTGCGGCGGCGTAACTCTTCATAGTCTTTTTCCTGCCGGCCGGTTTCACGTTGAAAGAAAATATGTTGTTTACGACCGTTCACATAGATGGCGGGAAGCTGGATGAAGTTGTCCAGGCTGTCGCTGAGCTGGGGAACCAGTATGACTGATTCGTTAGAGGGAATCTGTCTGGTAATGTCTACTTGCATGGACACTACCAGACTTTCTCCCATCCGGTAGAGCTGGGAGGAGGCGATGTAAATCGAACTGTCCCGTTCTGCCGGCTGCGCTGATGAGCAAAGCGTAGGAAAAATAAATAATATAAAATAGAATAAATATTTCATGGCTCTTTAGTTAAATATGTAAACTATACTCAGGGATGCTTTGGAGGGGCCGAAATAGTGATAATGGCCTTTTTCCAGTAATTCGGCACACACGTCGGGGCATTTATATTTCTTATAATCGATATATTCATACCCTACACCGACGGAAATTTCTATATTCCAGTGGCGGTTGAGCATGATGTGGTATCCGTAGCTTATGCCTCCACCTGCCAGCCAGCCTGCATACCGATGCTCTTTCAGCCAGGGAAAGAGCCCGAAAGGCATCTTTTTTCCTCCTACGTTGAACTGCGCTCCGTTGAGATAGGCTCCCCAAAAACTGCCGTTGAATTTCTGGCAAGTCCAGTAGCGGTATTCAGGTTGTATGAGCCAATATTTGTTGACATATCCTTCCGAGCGTTTCCACGGACGTATGCTGCCGGACAAATCGAATGTGGATTTGGGACCGAAGGCATATTCCACACCGGCATTCAGCGCACCGTTGGCGGCGGAAAGCAGGTTGCTTTTGACAGCCATTTTCTGTGCGGAAACGGAAAGGGCGCTGCCGAGCAGAAGACAAGAAAGGATATACCGGGTTTTCATATTTTATTGTATCTTGGTTTGATTGGATTCAAAGAATATTTTCAGGTTATAGGTGGCTTCTTCCGAGCCTTCGGCTTTGGCGGCTTTCAGCAGGCGGATGCCTTCGTAGGTGTTGTTGCACAACAGTTCGTATGCTCCACGGCAGTTCTTGTAGGCAAGCGTTTCATGGGAAGCCATTTGCAGATAGCGGCCGGCTGCCTGTGTGTTGCCCCGTTCGATGGCGGCGGCAGCGGCGTTGAGGTTGGCAACGGGGCTTGCCGGATATATCTTGACACTGATATCTATGATTTTGTAGAACTGTTCCGGAATGTTCTTGTAGCTGATGGCTACGGTGTAAAGCTCGCGTAACGAAAGCATCTGCGGATTGATTTCGGCTATGACACGCGCTTCGTCCAGACTGAAGTTCAGCTCTTTCTGGTTGCGTTCATCAGTTGCGTCGCTTTCGGGAGATACATAGCTTCCTTTGAAATTTGGTTTGGCAGATGGTGCAGACGGAGCAGGGGAAACAGGACGGTGTTCCGGAACAACGGGGGCAGAGGGTGAGGCTGCTGCCATAGGAGCTTCCCGGTTCCTGTCCTGTTGGGGAATGAAATTATCTGTTACTTTTGCTATATGGGTTGCTTTGTCCGGAATGGGGATATTTTCGCTTTGTACTTTCTCTCCGTTGCCGTTGATGACTTCCTTCTTGAGGTTCAGTGTGGCGAACTGTACCCAGTCGGCTGCCGGGAGGGAAGCACGATAGTGGATAGTCTGATCGCTGTCTGTCAAAGGGATAGCGGTAAATACGGGAGTTACATTCGCCTTGCCTTTTCGTTTGTTGAGCGCCAGGGTGCGGCGGTATAGCCGGTGTGCACGTTCTCCGTTGAGCAGGATTTGAGGAAGTTCTGTCGTGTGGGTTCCGTCTGTGAGGACAGGGGTGAGACGGATATGGCTTTTGGTGTCCATCTGGGGAACATTGAGAGTCATTTTCATGGACACTATGGCAGAGTCCTGCCCGAGAGTAACGGAGGGAGGCAGGATATCAAGTTTCAGGTTTTGTGCAGTGGCAAAGGTGCCGCATAATAAAAGACTGAATAGTATGTTTGTCTTGAGTTTCATGACTGATAGGGTATATTTGCTTTTATATTTATTGAATGAAATAAATGAATGATATGCCTAGCTGGGTAGGTCCGACATAGTTGGAGTGGGATTTCTTAATGAGTGCGTCTCCTTTGGCGGGACCGTATTTATCATAGGTGAGATGGGCGTATCCGACAGATATGCTTGCTTCAAGACTCCAGAATGTGCTGAGCAGCCATTGGTGTCCATAGGTAATGCCGCAACCTATCAGATTACCCTGATAACGGTTGTTCTTTACTGTGGTGAAAGGAGTGGTTCCACCGAAATTGTATTGGGCGAAATGGGCTTGCACCCCGAAAAAACTTCCTATGAATGTTTCATTGAGCCACCAACGATATTCGGGCTGGATCAGAATGTGCTTCATTTTTTTGTTTTCTCCCAGATTCCAGGGATTATAGTTGACACTCAGATTGAATGAATGGTTGTCATCACACCTTATTTCTCCTCCCAGATTGAGAGTGCCGGTAAGGTCATAAAGAACATTGCTTTTTACAGCGATACTTTGAGCCGAGGCTATACGCGGAGTTATAACTGCTAGCATGATTGCTATTATAAATAAGTAAGAATGTCGCATTGTCAATATTTTTGTTTTTATTTTATTCTGTTACTTTAGAAGTAACGGAAGGGGAGGAGGGAGGAAAAAAAACATGGAGACAGCGGTAAAATAAAGATTTAGTGGCTGTTAGAGAAGATAAAAGACTGGGAATGTAGCTTAACTCATATTGACGATCAGAGTATGGGCAGGGAGGGCTATATGCGGAATAAAAAAATTTTTTGAAATAAAAACGAAAAAAAAGTGTAGAAATCTTGCACTGTATCTAAAGTTTGTATACTTTTGCTTCCAAAATCTGTTCCGTTACTTCTAAAGTAACAGTCTTGTAATTTGCTGTTTTATAATGTAATGTGAAGTTTTAAAATAGATTATATAGAAATGTTAATGTGATTAATTATTACTTTATTTGCTTTGTCTAATTCATCGTTTTTAAAACTTTTCAAATAGGTTTCGGTCACCTTTGTGGAGGAGTGCCCTAGGGCATCACAAATCAATTGTTCCGAAAAATGGCAGTATTTAGCCAAAGTGGCCCAAGTGTGGCGGCTGGTGTAGGAACTGACATTGAGTTTGATTCCGCAGTATACCGCCAGTTGTTTCAGGTCATAGTTCAGTTTCCGCAAGGCATGTTGGTATTCTGCATATTCTTCTTCGCTTTTCCGGTTTCCACTGAGAATGGGAAGCAGGTAGGGGGAGTTGGAATCTGTATTTTGATACCGTTTGATAAGGTTCATGGCAGCGGGAGGAATCTCTACGGTGAGCAGGGTTCCTGTTTTGTGGCGGCGGTAGGAGATAACGGAATCTTGCAGGTCTGTTTTGCGCAGGTGTGCCAGATCCACAAAGGGCATCCCGCGTAACAGGAACATTAGGGTAATCCATGCCCGGCTCTCTTCCATACTTTGCGGCAAGGGGCGTGGAAGGGAGGCACTTAATAATTTGCTCATGTCTTTGGCATCGAGGGCGCGTTTGGTATTGGCTTTTACACCAGTATATACGTGACGGAAAAGACGGGGCTTTTCTTCTGTCAGACCATCGTCCACGGCTTTGTTGTAGATGCTTCGCAAGGTACGCATATAAGTGGAAACAGTGTTCCAGGTGCATCCCTTGTTACGCAGATGGTTCTCAAATTGTTTCAGGTATGAACGTTCCATCTGGTTGAACCGGATGGTGTCGGTCTTGCAGAAGAGCATGAAGGCGTTCAATGTGCTTTGGTAGATGTGGGCGGTACTGAAACGCTCTTCTTCTTTTAGCGACCGGATAAGTTGTTCCATAAATAGGGTCAGGTTAGATTTTTCTTTCATTGTTCTTTCATTTTTAAAATTTAGATACTGTATATTTCTCAGTTTAAATGCGCATTCTCTGAGTTAATCTTAAAAGTCCGGATGAGTTTATTTGTTCATCGTTTTATTTCTTTTTGTGATAGCTTGTGCTTTTTCCTCGCTTTTTGACGATTGGCGGAGGTCTTGTGAGTACGTCTTGTTGTTTTTTTCGTCTAACTGTAAATAATTTATATGAAAAGAATGAAAAATATCAGGCTAGGAACACTTGTCGCATGTATGTGCGTGTTATGGGGGTGCGAGAAACCCAATGTGAATATTGTGATGCCGCAGGAAGCGTCGAACCGGGTGCTGTTTGCTGGAGAACATTTGAAAAAAGCGCTGGAAGATGCGGGGTATTCGTCTGTTATGTTGTCGGATACTGCCGGTATAGATAAAGATGAGGTCTGCATCCGTCTGGAACAGGCTACTGATACAGCCGGACTGAAAAAGGAGGGATTTACCATTTCTACCCGTGGAAACATGACTACAGTGACAGGAAACGACGGAAACGGTGTGATTTACGGCTGTCGTGAATTGATAGATCATGTAGGACAATACAAGGATTTGAAGTTTCCGGCACAACTGACGGATGCTCCTGAAATGGTGCTTCGCGGAGGTTGTGTAGGGATTCAGAAAATGGAATACCTGCCCGGAAGAGGGGTGTATGAGTATCCCTATACGCCGGAGAGCTTCCCTTGGTTTTATGATAAGGAACAATGGATAAAATATCTGGATATGCTGGTGGAAAACCGTATGAATTCCTTGTATCTGTGGAACGGGCATCCGTTTGCTTCCTTGGTGAAGCTGGAAGAGTATCCTTTTGCCGTAGAAGTGGATGAGGAAACTTTCAAGAAAAATGAGGAAATGTTCTCGTTTCTGACTGCCGAAGCGGACAAGAGAGGTATTTTTGTGATCCAGATGTTTTATAATATATTGTTAAGCAAGCCTTTTGCCGAGCATTACGGGTTGAAAACACAGGATCGTAACCGTCCTATTACTCCGCTGATCAGTGATTATACACGTAAGTCGGTGGCCGCGTTTATAGAAAAATATCCCAATGTGGGTTTGCTGGTATGCTTGGGGGAAGCGATGGATACCTATGAGGATGATGTGGAGTGGTTTACCAAAACCATTATTCCGGGAGTGAAGGACGGGTTGAAGGCACTGGGGCGTACGGATGAGCCGCCCATCTTGCTGCGTGCGCACGATACGGACTGCAAGATGGTGATGGATGCCGCGCTGCCGTTATACAAGAACCTCTATACCATGCATAAATACAATGGTGAGTCACTGACTACTTACGAACCGCGAGGTCCTTGGTCCAAGATACATTCGGATCTGAGTGCTTTGGGAAGTATTCATATCAGTAATGTGCATATTCTGGCAAACTTGGAACCGTGGCGTTGGGGATCTCCCGACTTTGTACAGAAAGCGGTGAATGCCATGCACAATGTACATGGAGCCAATGCCCTGCATCTGTATCCGCAGGCTTCTTATTGGGACTGGCCGTACACGGCTGATAAGTTGCCGGATGGCAAACGGGAGTATCAGCTGGACCGTGACTGGATATGGTACAAAACCTGGGGACGCTATGCATGGAACTGTCATCGGGACCGTTCATCTGAAGTGGAATATTGGGACAAGCAGTTGGGCGATTATTATGGTACGACTTCTGCCGAAGCCGGAGATATTCTGGAGGCATACGAGCAGAGTGGAGAGATTGCTCCGAAGTTGCTCCGCCGTTTCGGCATCACGGAAGGGAACCGGCAGACTTTGTTGCTGGGTATGTTTATGAGTCAGTTGGTGAATCCTTATAAATATACTATCTATCCGGGATTTTATGAGAGTTGCGGGCCGGAGGGCGAGAAGCTGATAGAATATGTGGAGAAAGAATGGAAAAAACAGCCACATGTGGGCGAATTGCCGTTGGATATTGTGGCGCAGGTGGTGGAACACGGTGACAAGGCGGTGGCGGCCATTGATAAGGCTGCCGCAGCGGTGACTCGTAATAAAGAGGAGTTCGGACGTTTGCAGAATGACATGCATTGCTATCGTGAATTTGCATACGCGTTTAACCTGAAAGTGAAAGCTGCGCAGCGTGTCTTAAACTATCAGTGGGGAAAGGATCTGAACGAATTGGACGCTGCTATTCCATTGATGGAACAAAGTCTGGATCATTACCGCAAGCTGGTGGCATTGACGGATAGTACTTATTATTATGCCAACAGTATGCAGACCGCGCAACGCCGTATTCCTATCGGTGGTGACGGTGGCAAGAACAAGACCTGGAAAGAGATGCTGGTGCATTATGAAAATGAACTGGCTAATTTCAAGGCGAACTTGCAGTTGCTGAAAGATAAGGCGGCAGGTAAGGTGACAGAAAGTGCAGCTGAGATAAAACCTTTGTCCGCCGCAAATGTGAAGATTCTGAACGGACTGACTCCGGTGAAACTGGCGACGGGTGCAAGCCTGTTTTCCAATGTGCCGGGCAAGGTAGATGCGTTGGCCGCCGAGTTGGAAGGGCTGACTGCTTATAGAATGAACGGGGATGTGCAGCGCAAGGAAGGTACGACAATAGAGTTTGAAGCGGCTGCTCCGGTGAACTTGTTGGTAGGTTATTTCCGTGATGACCAGAAGAAGTATGCGAAAGCTCCGAAACTGGAAACGGATGCTTCTGCCAATGATTACGGTCAGGCGGAACCGAAACTGACCAATGCCGTACGCATAGCGGGTATGCCGCTGGCGAATGTACATGCTTATCATTTTGAGGCTGGAAAGCATACCTTGTTGCTGCCGAAAGGATATACGATGGTGCTGGGATTTACAGACGCGCAGGTAACTCCGCGTAATGCGGGACTGGCCGGTGCGGAGGAAACGATGGACTGGATGTTCTATTAGTAGCCGTAGTTCCAGAGGCTGGAATCGTAGTATAGCGTAAAATTTTCAAGTATATCTTGAGAATTTTACGCTATTTTTGTACATAGTTTTAAGATTTTTATAAGGAAAAGTTGCTTAACTGATAAACTTTTTTTTATTTTTGGCGTATGAGCAGAAAGATAATAGCATACGAAAACTACTATTAAAGATTTTTTTGATGCTCTGGATAAAGGTACGCAAGAAAAAGTCCTATATGGATTACTCTTATTAAAGACTCAAGATGGACTACCGGCAAAGTATGTGAAGTTTCTTAAAGAGGGTCTGTATGAGTTAAGAATAGAGTGGCAAGGTAATATCTATAGGATTTTCTTCTGTTATGATGAAGGGCATATTGTTATATTGTTCAATGAATGCTTTCTTTACCGGGCAAATAATTGAAGAGGCAAGGAAGAAAGCAAATATGACACAGGCGGAACTTGCCGAAAAGATAGGGACTAATAAGTCTTATATTTCCCGTGTGGAAACAGGAAAAACAGAGCCTAAGGTTTCTACTTTTTATCGTATTGCTTCTGCTTTGGGATTGAATGTTGAGCTGACCCCTGCTATGTGATGGTAAAAATAGAGAATGAGATAAAAGTTTTCTGAATGGGTACATTTTCTTCTTTTGTCCGTCTTGCCAATAGATAAAAAGATAATTATGAAGAAGATATTGATACTGGCATTTTCACTGTTGTCATTGGGAACATACGCCCAACGTGAAGTTCCGCAATCGCGCATGGAGCAGATTTATGAGGAAGCCAAGACTCCTTATAAATATGGGCTGGCTGTAGCTCCGGCCGACAACAAGCATAAAATAGACTGCCCTACCGTGTTCCGCGAAGGGGATAAGTGGTATATGACCTACGTGGTTTATAATGGTAAGAGCGGACTGGACGGACGTGGATACGAGACATGGATAGCCGAAAGTGATAATCTGTTGGAATGGCGTACATTGGGACGTGTCTTGTCTTATCGTGACGGATTCTGGGATTGCAACCAGCGTGGTGGTTTCCCTGCATTGCCGGATATGGAGTGGGGAGGAAGCTATGCCCTGCAGACGTATAAAGGCAAGCATTGGATGACTTATCTGGGTGGGGAAGGGACCGGATATGAATCGGTGAACAAGCCGCTGTATATTGGTTTGGCCTGGACAGACCGGCCTTTGGGTTCCGCCCATGAATGGCAGGCACAGGACCAGCCCGTGATGAGTATCCATGATAAAGACGCGCAATGGTGGGAAAAGCTGACTCAATATAAGAGTGTGGTCTATTGGGATAAGGAGAAAACATTGGGCGCACCTTTCGTCATGTTCTATAACGCGGCAGGACGGCATCCGGAAACGGATTTGAAAGCGGAACGGGTGGGTATCGCCTTGTCCAAAGATATGAAGAAATGGAAACGATATCCGGGCAATCCGGTCTTTGCACACGAAGCGGACGGAACCATTACGGGGGATGCGCATATCCAGAAAATGGGCGATGTGTATGTCATGTTCTACTTCTCGGCTTTTGAACCGAGCCGCAAATACAAGGCATTTAATACATTTGCTGCCAGTTATGACCTAGTACATTGGACGGATTGGAAAGGGGCGGATTTGATTATCCCTTCTAAAGACTATGATGAATTGTTCGCTCATAAGAGTTATGTGGTGAAATACAATGGGGTGGTGTATCATTTCTATTGTGCCGTGAATGACGCGGAACAACGTGGTATAGCCATTGCTACCAGCAAACCGATGGGACGTTCACAAGTGCATTTCCCGGAACGGGAGGTGAAGAATCGCCGGATGGTGATGGAATTGGATAAAGGATGGAAAACATGGCTGACGGAAGCAACTCATCTGAAAGGGTTGTTTGCTCAAAAGGCAATAGAAGTAAATATTCCTCATAACTGGGATGATTATTATGGCTACCGCCAACTGACACATGGTAATTTGCACGGTACTGCCATATACGAAAAGACCTTCACATTGGATGATTCTCAGTTTCTAATTTCCAACTCTTCATTCGGAAAACGTTATTTTCTTCGTTTTGAGGGAGTGGGGACGTATGCCACTATAACGTTGAATGGAAAGGATTTCGGCCGTCATCCCGTAGGGCGTACTACGCTGACATTGGATGTGACGGATGCGTTGAAGCTGGGAGAGAATAAGCTGGTAGTGAAAGCGGAACATCCTGAAATGATAGCCGACATGCCTTGGGTGTGCGGTGGCTGTTCCTCGGAATGGGGATTCAGCGAAGGTTCCCAGCCTTTGGGAATTTTCCGCCCCGTGGTGCTGGAGGCTACGGATGAGATCCGCATTGAGCCTTTCGGAGTGCATATCTGGAATGATGATAAGGCGGGAACTGTCTTTGTGGAAACGGAGGTGAAAAATTACGGAAAGACTGCTGAGACGGTGGAAGTGGTTAATAAATTCAGTAATGCGGATGGCAAGCAGGTGTTCCGCCTGACGGAGAAGGTGACTTTGCAGCCGGGTGAAAGGAAGGTGGTGAAGCAACAATCGCCAGTGCAGAATCCTGTTTTATGGAGTACGGAGAATCCTTATTTGTATAAACTGGCCAGTATGATAAAGCGTGGTAAGAGTACTACGGATGAGATTAGTACACCCTTTGGTATCCGTACCATCAGTTGGCCGGTGAAACGGGAGGATGGTGACGGACGGTTCTATCTGAACGGACAGCCTGTCTTTATCAATGGAGTGTGTGAATATGAACATCAGTTCGGACAAAGCCATGCTTTCAGCCGTGAGCAGGTGGCAGCCCGTGTGAAACAGATCCGTGCGGCGGGCTTCAACGCTTTCCGTGACGCTCACCAGCCCCATCACCTGGATTATCAGAAATATTGGGACAAGGAAGGAGTCTTGTGGTGGACTCAGTTTTCGGCCCACGTGTGGTATGATACTCCGGAGTTTCGTGAGAATTTCAAGAAACTACTCCGCCAGTGGGTGAAAGAGCGTCGTAACTCGCCCAGTGTGGTGATGTGGGGATTGCAGAACGAAAGCACGCTGCCTAAGGAGTTTGCCGAGGAGTGTAGTGAGATTATCAGGGAAATGGATCCTACGGCCCGTACCATGCGTGTGATTACTACGTGTAACGGTGGTGATGGGACAGATTGGAATGTTATTCAGAACTGGAGTGGAACCTATGGTGGTGATGTGAATAAGTATGGCCGTGAATTGTCACAGAAGAATCAGTTGTTGAACGGTGAATATGGGGCATGGCGCAGCATCGGATTGCATACGGAACCGGCAGCTTTTGATGTGAATGGTGTATGGAGCGAGGAGCGTATGTGCCAGCTGATGGAAACCAAGATACGACTGGCGGAACAGGCAAAGGACAGTGTGTGCGGACAATTCCAATGGATATTCAGCAGTCATGATAATCCGGGACGCCGCCAGCCGGATGAAGCGTATCGCCGGATAGATAAGGTGGGACCATTTAATTATAAAGGATTGGTGACTCCGTGGGAGGAGCCGCTGGATGTATATTATATGTATCGCGCGAACTATGTGCCGGCTTCCGAAGATCCGATGGTTTATCTGGCATCTCATACATGGGAGGACCGTTTTGCGACAGGCCGCAGACGGGCTACCATTGAGGCGTACAGCAATTGTGACAGTGTGTTGCTGTACAATGATGCGGTGGATGCTGAATACTTGGGACGGAAATTGAATCATGGGGTGGGGACTCATTTCATGTGGGAAAACCGCGATATCCGTTACAATGTGCTTCGTGCTGTGGGGTACTTTAAAGGAAAACCGGCAGCGGAAGATGTGCTGGTGCTGAACGGTCTGGAAAAAGCTCCTCATTTTGAGGCTCTTTACCGTGGTTCTGCTATAGTGCCTGTTGCTGCCGACCGGTTGAACGGAACTGATTTGTTGAAAGGAGCTGAGGGATATACGTATCTTTATCGTTTGAATTGCGGAGGAGACGCTTATACTGATACGTATGGTCAGGTCTGGGCGCAGGATAACAGCCGTTATTCTCATTCGTGGGCGGAATCGTTTATTCATCCGTCGGATAGTGTACAGTTGTTGAGCCCTTATCAGGCGAGCCAGCGTACCACGAATGATCCCATTCATGGCACTAGGGACTGGGAACTGTTCCAGACTTTCCGCTTCGGACGCCATAAGCTGAACTTCCGCTTTCCCGTTCCGGATGGCGAGTATCGTGTGGAACTTTATTTTACAGAACCCTGGCATGGTACAGGAGGCGGCGTACAGACGGATTGTGAAGGCTTGCGTATTTTTGATGTAGCGGTAAATGATAAAGTACTTCTGGACGACTTGGATGTATGGGCTGAAGCGGGTCATGACGGCGCTTGCAAAAAGGTGGTGAATGCTATCGTGAAAGGGGGAGTCTTGAAGATTAATTTTCCGGAGGTGAAAGCGGGGCAAGCTTTGATTTGTGGCATTGCGATAGCTTGTAAAGGCGACTTGGATTCCGTTCGCTCTTTTTCTGCCCATAGCTTCAGCTGGGCTGCACAAGACAAGGAGGTGATGGAAAAGACTCCCAAAGAATTACTGCCTGAAGATAAAAACGCACGTGCCAATGTGACTTATCAAGCGGAGGATGCTGTGCTGAAAGGTAAGTTCATAAAGAAAGAGGTTAAGAAACAAACCGGGGTTTTCTTTGGTAAAGGTACACAAAGCAGTATTACTTGGAACATTTCTACCGGTCTGGCACAAGTCTATGCTCTTCGTTTTAAATACATGAATGTTACAGGGAAGCCTATGAAGGTGCGTATGCAGTTCATTGATTCCAAAGGGGTGGTACTGAAGGAAGATAATCTGACTTTTGCCGAAACTCCCGGAAAGTGGCGTATGCTGAGTACAACGACGGGTACGTATATCAATGCAGGCTATTATAAGGTGGTGCTTTCCGCACCGGATATGGAGGGACTGGCATTGGATGCGCTGGATGTGCAATAAAGTATTTTTTTATTTGCCGGTAGGAATAAATAGTTTATCTTTGTTCTCTTAAAAAGTTTGAATTCGTCAGAACAGAGTTTATGCCAAAATTTATAATAGATAAGATAGGTCCGATAGAGCATGTTGATTTTACTTTGAATAAAGTGAACATGCTGATTGGTCCGCAAAGCAGTGGGAAAAGTACAATAGCTAAGGTTATCAGTTTCTGTCTATGGTTGGAAAAGGATGTGCTGATGCGTCGTAACACTGATTATGTAAGTTGGAGCTTTGTGGAAAAACAGTTGCTAGAGTTTCATAAATTGAAAAACTATCTGAATGAAGGATATGCTATATTCTTTGTGGGTGATGCTATTGATTTTTGTTATACAAAAGATATGTGCTTCGCTAAATTAAAAGACGGGTTTGAAAGGTGCAAAATTGGCAAAGTCGCTTATATACCCGCTGAAAGAAATGCTGTTACGTTACCCAATATTGCGTCATTGAAGATGCCTGAATATAATACAAGAAGCTTTATTTTTGACTGGTTGGAAGTTCATCAAAAGTTCCAAAAGAAAAATGCTGTCGATTTGCTGAAACTGAAATTGAAGTATTATTATGACGAATCATCCCAAAAGGATATGATTGTGCTGGAAGATGGAAAAGAAATAGGATTGGAGGAGGCTTCCAGCGGGTTGCAGTCGGTTGTGCCGTTGTATGTTTATGTATATTATTTAACCCATTGGATATATGATCATCAGGAAGATATTTCTTTTGAAAAGAAAGACAGAATAGAAGGGGCATTGTCCAGGGAGTATATTAAAATGTTTTCCAAACAAATGAATGTTGTTATGGATGAGGAATTCTTGAATCAGGCAGTAAAAGAAGCAAAGCTTTCTCCAGGGTTCAAAAAGATATTAGGAACAGCAAAGACCTTGAAAAAAGCGGGTAATGATTCTTTGGATAATTTGTTGGAAACCGTTTTGGAACTTGAAGAGAATATTTCTCATCCTCATTACTCCAACATTATAGTGGAAGAGCCGGAGTTGAATTTGTTTCCCGAAACTCAAAAAGATCTTATCTATGATCTGTTGGAGATGATCAATAGCGGACGGGATCATTTACTGATGACTACCCACAGCCCTTATCTGCTTTATGCACTGAATAATTGCATGCTGGGGGCTTTGGTACAAGAAAATATACCGGAAGAAGAGGAGGGATTACAAAAGATGAAGGATTCGTTTGTCAAGCCGGAGGATGTTTCTGTATGGGAGATTAAAAATGGAAAATTTTTTCCTTATAAAGAGAATCCGAACTATACTATTCAAGATGAAAGAGGATTGATTCGCAATAACTATTTTGATCGGATAATGAAGAATATCATGACAGACTTTGCTGCCTTAATGGATTATTGTGATGAGGATTGAAGCTTTTACAAGATATAATGAGATGACAGGTGACGCCTATGTCATGGATTATACACAAGCGACAGCCGGTAAACGGAAAGTATGTATAAAGGAAGAAGATCCTGATGATATAGCTTCTTTTCATTTGATTAATCCAAGAAAAACGACTTATTGGGCAGTGAATTTTGAGGAGAATCCGGCTGTGTTGAAAGGTTCTGATCAGTGTGAATGTATGTTTGTTTCCAGTAGGGCAAGCAGTAAGGGATGGGTTTGCTTGGTTGAACTTAAATATTGTTTGGAAAAGAACATAGAGAGGAATGCAGGAGATGCTTTTAAACAATTGTATGAAACATTGAACAAATTGGTGGAATTGAATATTGTAGATTATAAATCACATCGGATTTACTTAAATATATCTATACCTGAACATTCCCATAGGGCACCGTTTACTGCTTTTCAGAATACCCAAGATGATTTGTTGGAATGTTTATATACTCATAAGGTTAAAGTATTGGGATATAATGAAGTTCTGATATTAAATGAATGTTTTATCAGACCACCGAAAGAGGAGATCTGAAATCTATATGTATCATTAAATGGGCGATCTGAAAATATAAAATGGAATCATAAGGGGAAGGTTTCAGCATTTGGCATTTTTTACTATCTTTGTGCTCTGAAACTAACCTCTTAAAAATATGTTAATTGATTTACTGCATTCTTCTTATTTCTCGCTCTTTCTTATTGTAGCGTTGGGTTTTATGCTAGGGAGGATTAAGATAAAGGGCTTGTCGCTGGATGTGTCGGCCGTTATCTTCATTGCCTTGCTTTTCGGACATTTCGGCGTGATCATTCCTAAAGAATTGGGGAACTTCGGTTTGGTGCTCTTTATCTTTACCATCGGTATTCAGGCCGGTCCCGGATTTTTTGATTCTTTCAGGAGTAAAGGAAAGACACTGATTCTTATTACTATGCTTATTATTTGCTCTGCCTGTCTGACGGCGGTAGGACTGAAGTATGCTTTTGACATTGATACGCCCAGTGTGGTGGGATTGATAGCAGGGGCATTGACCAGTACGCCTGGTCTGGCGGTAGCTATAGACAGTACAAATTCACCGTTGGCTTCCATTGCATACGGTATTGCTTACCCGTTTGGAGTGATAGGGGTGATTTTGTTTGTGAAGCTGTTACCCAAGATTATGCGGGTGGATCTGGATAAAGAAGCGCGCAGGTTGGAACTGGAACGGCGCAGCGGTTTTCCGGAACTGACAACTTGCATTTTCAGAGTGACCAATCAAGCGGTATTCGGACGTACTTTGGCGCAAATAAATGCGCGTGCCATGACGGGAGCCGTTATTTCGCGGGTAAAGCATGAGGATTCTATATTGATGCCTAAAGCGAATACCATGTTGCTGGAAGGCGACTATGTGCAGGCGGTGGGAAGTGAGGAAGCGCTGAATCAGTTTGCCGTATTGGTTGGAGAACGGGAGGAAGGCGAATTGCCTCTGGACCAGACACAGGAGATTGAATCTTTATTGCTGACAAAGAAAGATATGATAAACAAGCAATTGGGAGATCTGAATTTACAACGTAACTTTGGTTGTACGGTAACCCGTATCCGTCGAAGCGGCATAGACTTGTCACCTTCTCCGGATTTGGCCTTGAAATTCGGTGATAAGTTGATGGTGGTCGGTGAACGGGAAGGACTCAGAGGCGTTGCTCGTTTGTTGGGGAATAATGCCAAACAGTTGTCTGATACTGATTTCTTCCCGATAGCTATGGGGATTGTATTAGGTGTATTGTTCGGTAAAATAAATATTTCATTTTCAGACAGCGTTTCATTTTCACCCGGATTGACCGGAGGAGTATTGATGGTGGCATTGTTGCTGAGTGCCGTGGGAAAGACAGGACCCATATTGTGGTCTATGTCCGGTCCTGCCAATCAGTTGTTACGTCAGTTGGGCTTATTGCTGTTTTTGGCTGAGGTCGGTACTTCTGCCGGTAAGAATCTGGTGGCTACTTTTCAGGAGAGCGGATTGTTATTGTTCGGAGTGGGGGTGGCCATTACTGTTGTGCCTATGCTGGTTGCTGTTGTGGTTGGCAGGTTGGTCTTTAAAATCAGTTTGTTGGATTTGCTGGGCACCATCACTGGTGGTATGACCAGTACGCCCGGTCTTGCGGCAGCCGATTCCATGGTAGATAGTAATATTCCGAGTGTTGCATACGCTACGGTGTATCCGATTGCAATGGTGTTCCTTATTTTGTTTATACAAGTGATCGCTTCGGCAGTTTATTGATATATCAAACAGCCGGGTGGGTATGTGCCAAAGGTAGTAAATACTTTTGGCACATTTTTTATTTGGATGAATGTTGTATTTTTATTTATCGATATGAGGAGAAAAAAATATTCATTTTGTTTCTTTTATAGATTTTAATTTATATATTTGTCACAACCTTAATATAATACGGAGAAAGATTAGGCTTATTCGGTGACAGAATGACGATTGGAATATGTATGAATAAGCTGAACTCATATATGGTATTTATAAATATACTCAATTTTATGAGGAATAAAGACACACACACTCGAATTACAGACAAATGCAGATGTTTGTTTGTAGTTGCCTATTCGGCAATGTCTATTACAGGATTGAGCTCCGTGCTCGCAGTGGAAAACCATGCACTATCTTCTCCGGTTTCAGATCGTGTGGAAAGCGTACAGCAGAAAAAACATGTTTCAGGTAATGTGCAGGATGCTAACGGAATGCCTTTAATCGGGGCGTCCGTAATTATCAAGGGAACCAATACCGGTATGATTACCGATATTGAAGGTAATTTCGCTCTTGATGCTAAACAGGGTGATATTATCGTAATCAGTTACATCGGTATGAAATCGGCGGAGGTGAAAGTGCCTGCTAACGGGCAAATAAGAGTGATGCTGAAGGAGGATTCTCAGTTGATGGATGAAGTGGTAGTGACTGGTTATGGTGATTTTAAGAAGGCTACTTATACGGGGTCTGCTTCTGTTTTGAATACGGATAAATTGGAGTCATTGCCTGTTGTGTCTGTAGCACAGATGATGGAGGCTAATATTCCGGGGTTAAGTTCAGTAGCCAGTTCTTCCCAGCCGGGTTCTAAAGCTACAGTGCGGGTGCGTGGAATTGCTTCTATGAATGCTTCTACAGAACCTCTTTATGTATTGGACGGTGTGCCGGTAGCGTCTAGGGATATGAGTGGTCTAAGTGCCAATGCCAGCGCGGGAGGACTTGGTTTGATCGAGACATTAAATCCTGCGGATATTGAAAGTATAACCGTATTGAAAGATGCCGCTTCTGCTTCATTATATGGAGCAAAAGGATCTAACGGTGTAATCCTTATTACTACTAAAAAAGGTAAGGAAGGTAAAATGAGAGTGAGTATGCAGGCTACTTACGGTATTACGGATATTGCTTACAATTATCGTCCGATAATGGGTGGTGAAGAGCGTAGGGAATTGATTTATGAGGGATTTGTTAATTATCGTTTGAATCAGGGGGACTCGGAAGCCGAGGCAAAGGCTTATGCGGATGGACAAATTGACAATTATGCGGCACGCCCGGTCAACGGATATGCTGATTGGGAAGATGCTTTATTGAAAAAAGGACATCAGCAAGACTATAGTTTGTCTGTAAGCGGAGGTAATGAAAAGTCGAATTTTATTGGTACGTTAGGATATACCAATCAGACAGGTATAAGCATAAATTCAGGAATGGAACGTTTTACCGGTCGTATTGATGCAAACAGTAAATGGAATAAATTTGAGTATGGAATGAATGCTACCTTTTCATGGACTCGTAATAAACATACGCCGGAGGGACAGTATTATGCCAGTGCGCTTTATTCTTCAAAATATCAATTGACCCCTTCTATACCTATTTATAATGAGGATGGCAGCTATCATACGGGTTTCCAGAATAATGGAGGCATTAACCCGCTGTATGAGAATTCTGTAGATTCAAATTATGCACGTCTGGCACGTACAATGGCATCTGCCAAGGCTGCCTATCATATTTTGGACGGGTTGAAGTTATCTACTATCTTTACAGTAGACTATTCTTTAAATAAAGACTTTTTCTTTTACTCGCCTGACGGTAAAGATGGGGAAGCTACACAGGGATCCGGACAGATGATGATGATTGAGAGAATGAGTTATACTTCACAAACGAATCTGGCATATAATAAAACGTTTGGTAAACATAACATTAATGCGGTCTTAGCGTATGAGGTTATGAAGTACGATTATGAGGATATGTATGGTGAGAAACAGGTTTACGGGCAAACACTTAATCCGTCGTTGGATAATGGTGCCAAACCTGCTGATCTTACTAATACAAGGCAGGAAGATGCTATGGTGTCGTATGTGGGAAGCTTGAATTATGGATATAATGATAAATATTATGCAGGTTTCAGTTTCCGTCGTGATGGCTCTTCCCGATTGGCACCTGATACCCGTTGGGGAAACTTTTGGGCTGTTTCCGCTTCATGGAGACTCTCTCAGGAAAACTTCATGAAACCGTGGGAGAATGTTGTGTCGGATATGAAATTAAGAGCATCGTATGGTGTGAACGGTAATCTGCCGACCGGTTATTATGGTTATCATGGAACTTATACTACCGGAGCATTTTATAATGGGAAACCTGCTCCGTGGGAAGATGCTATTGCTAATCCTGATTTGACTTGGGAAAAGAACTATGCATTGAATCTGGGGGTTGATTTAAGTCTGTTCAGACGGGTTAATTTGACTTTCGATTGGTATACCAGAACGACTAAGGATTTATTGATGAGTAAGCAATTGAATTCTATTAGTGGTTTTGGCAGTATTCTTACGAATGTGGGTGAAATGAAAAATACCGGTTTTGAAATAGAAGTACGCTCAAGTAATATTCAAACCAAAGATTTTAGTTGGACAACTTCTTTAAACTTGTCACATAATAAAAATAAGATTGTAAAACTGGCGGATCTTCCGGAATTTATAGATGGAAATTATATCAGAAAGGAAGGCTGTTCGTATGCGACAATTTATTTGAGAGAATATGCCGGAGTGGATCCTAATGACGGACGCCCGATGTATTATGACAATAAAGAAGACGAAAATGGCAATAGAAGCAGGAATATTGTGTATGATCCCAATGATGCCGACCGTGTGGAGTTGAAAGATATATATCCTAAATTAACCGGTGGATTGATGAATACGTTTAATTATAAGTTTATTGATTTATCTTTTAATTTGTCGTTTCATTTAGGTGGATATTCTTACGATGGTGCCATGTATGCTTTGCAAGATGACGGCTATACGGCACAATACAATAAGAGTACAGAGTTACGCCGCCGTTGGAAACAGCCGGGAGATATAACAGATGTTCCCCGATATGTGTATGGACAAGAGTATGGTGGCTGGTGGAACTCATCACGTGGTATTCATAGTACAGATCATTTGCGCTTGAAAAGTTTGATTGTTGGCGTTTCTGCTCCTCAGTCTTGGTTAAGAACCATAGGTATTAATTCTGCCCGTATTTATTTTTCGGGTACCAACTTGTTGACATGGGCTGCATACGATCAATATGATCCGGAGTTGAATGGAATTGTAAGTTATTTTACTCCTCCTCTTAAAACATTCGCATTTGGACTTGAACTTAAATTCTAATCAATTAACACCGAACTGTTTATGAAAAAAAATATAATTATATTAGGCTTGATTTCTTTATTGGCCGTATCGTGCGGGGATGATTTTTTAACCACTCATCCTGGTGATAGCGTTTCTACGGATTTGGCACTGAGTACAGAGCAGGATATAGATAATGCTGTGAATGGATTGTATGATTTGATGTCCAGCTATGGCTATTATGGCGGAACCATGTTTTTTTATGGGGATATGAAAGGGGATGATATGCAGAGTTCTTATAATAGCGGGAGAACTTGTAACCGGTGTTATTTATATGATCATCGCTCTACAAGCTTAAATGCCGGATATTTATGGGGACGTCCTTTTTATATTATCCGTAATGCATGGAATGTGATCAATGCGATTGATGATGGAAAAGTGCAAGGTTCAGAGCAAAGATTAAAGGAATTAAAAGGTGAGGCGATGACTATCATGGCACTTTGCCAGTTTGACTTGACCCGTTGTTTCGGTTATCCTTATACTAAGGATAAAGGGGCCGGTTGGGGAGCTCCAATTGTAGATCATGCAATTACATTAGATGAAAATCCGCCACGCAGCACTGTAGCAAAGGATTATGAGTTCATAATCAATACATTGGAGGAGGCTATACCTTTAATGAGTACTTCTAAAAATAACAGCCGGATGAATGCGTATGCTGCAAGAGCATTGCTGTCTCGTATTTATCTGTATCATGATGATAACGAGAAGGCGTTTCAAATGGCAAGCAACTTGATTGAAGAAGTGGAAGGAAATGGAATGTACCGTCTTTATACACGTGATGAATATATTCCGGCATGGGATCTGAAAAATACGTTTGGTACGGAATCATTATTTGAAATTGCTAATAGTACAGATGATAATGGAGGACGAAGTTCATTGGCATATCTAATGCATTGGAATGGGTATCGTGAGATTTTTGCTACTCAGAAATTTGTGGATGAGTTATTGAGTGATCCGGATGATATTCGCTGTCTGTTGCTGGAAAAGAATGTTTATAATAAAAATGATGTATGGTGGTTGAAAAAATGGCCGGGAACAGATGCTACGACTCCATCTTTTGAAAATAATTATGTTATTTTCCGTTTGTCTGAAGTCTATTTGAATGCGGCGGAAGCCGGAGTGAAAATAGGTGGGGCATCTGCCGTAAAAGGTTTGAATTATCTGAATGCAATTGTGCAGCGTGCTAATCCTGTAAAAGAAGTAACGGCGGCTGAATATACATTGGATAGGGTGTTGGAAGAAAGAAGTAAAGAATTGATAGGTGAGGGGCATCGTTTCTTTGATATGTTGAGAAATGGAAAGACCATTGTTCGTAAGGGAGGATATCATTTACCGGGTATCGTGGAGGAAATAGACTGGGATTATTATAAATGTGTTTTACCGATTCCAACAGACCAGTTTACATTTAGTCCTGATATGGAGCAGAATCCGGGATATACTAAAAATTAATTTTAAATAATTATTAAATGAGAGGGTGTGGTATCACACCCTTTTTTTGTGTGGACAAATTCTACATTCATGTGGATTTATTCTACAGTTTTACAGATGTTCTGTTTGTTTATTTAGTTAATATACAGTGATTTGACGGGCGGTTATTGTTGTTGGCATATCTTTTGACCGGAACATGATAAATTATTATATAATTATATAAATATAAATCATGAATAAATCTAGGTATGTTTTTTTCATTTTGGCTTGTTTATTCGGTTTGTACGTGCAAGCTCAGAATAGAACAGTGAAAGGACGTGTTCTCTCAGCAGAGGATAAAGAACCATTAATTGGAGCTACTGTCAAAATACCCGGTACATCTATCGGTGTGGTGACAGATATAGATGGCAATTTCTCTCTGGAAGTTCCCAACAAAGACAAAACATTAGTGATTGAGTTTTTAGGTATGAGTACACTAACGGCGAAGATACCTGCCAATGGGGTACTGAATGTATCTTTACGTCCGGATACACAACGATTGGACGAGGTTGTGGTGACAGGCTATGGTAATTTTTCCAAATCCTCATTTACCGGTTCGGCAAATACATTACGGGGGGACTTGTTGAAGAACGTTCCGGTTGTATCGGTAGAACAGAAGTTGCAGGGTATGACTCCGGGTGTGTCCATTTCGGGAAATTCCGGTCAGCCGGGTGCTAATCAAAGTATACGTATTCGCGGTATGGGGTCATTCAATGCATCGAAAGAACCTTTGTTTGTCATTGACGGAGTACCGGTGACTTCCGGAAGCTTGAGTGGTGGCTCGGCAGATGCCGCTTACATGAATAATTCTAAAACGAATATAATGAGTACGCTGAACCCTTCGGATATTGAAAATATAACAGTCATAAAGGATGCGGCGGCGGCTTCTTTATATGGTTCACGTGCGGCAAACGGTGTGATTCTGATAACCACTAAAAAAGGTACAAAGGGACGTGCTAAGGCTACATTAAAAATTGATGGTGGCTTTTCTAATGCTGCTGTGGAATTCCGTCCAACGTTGAATGGGGAGCAGCGTAGAGAGCTAATTTATGAAGGTTTGATGAACTTTCAGCAAGATGAGATAGCCAAGAATCCGGAGGCGGGATTGGCGTCGCCCACAGAGTATGCTGATTTACATATCAATGATTATGCCTCCATTCCGGAACTGGGATATACTGACTGGAGAAAGGAATTAATGCGTACGGCACATCATCAAAGTTATGAAGCGTCCGTATCGGGAGGTAATGACAAGACTACGTTCTATTCTTCATTGGGTTTTAACCGTCAGGAGGGTTTGGTGGAAAATTCTAATCTAGATAGATATACAGCGCGTTTGAATGTAACCCAGAAGGTAGGTTCCCGTGGGGAAGTGGGTGCCAATGTGATGTTCTCTCAATTGAATCAGGAAATGAATGAGGAGCGTGGATCATCTATTAATCCTTTCCTTTGTGTGGCTTTGAACACCACTCCGTCTTTTCCGGTACGTGACGCTGAAGGGAATTATGTAGGGTCATATCCCAGTAGCAATGTGAATCCGTTGCGTGATATCCGTACAGATTATAACCGTACCCGCATGACACGTATGTTTTCTACAGGCTATGCTTCGATAGATATTATCAAAGGGTTGAAATTAAAAGAAACGCTTAGCTATGATTATAATATTCAGAAAGATTCCCGTTATTGGAATCCGTTGAGTGGAGCCGGAGCTAAAAGTGGTAGTGATGCACAGACGGCAAAGGGATTTATAGAATATAGTAAATTGATTTCTTCCACTTCATTGGGATACAATACGACTATAGCACAGTTGCACCATGTGGACGCATTGATAGCTTATGAAATTGAAAATTATCAGACTGACAAAGCAATGGGGGATAAATCCAAACTTCCTTCAGATTATTTGGTGGAACCGGATAATGCAGCATCATTGAACAGCTTTGTGTCTTCTACTCAGGATTCAAGAATGATTTCTTATGTATCCCGTATCAACTATGATTATGATGACCGTTACTATATTGCTGGTAGCTTTCGTCGTGACGGCAGTTCACGCCTGTCACCCGAGAACCGTTGGGGAAATTTTTGGTCTGTATCCGGTATGTGGAATGTAGGTGCGGAAAAATTTATGCAATCTATAAAGAGTGTGCTGAGTGATTTAAAGATACGTGCCTCGTATGGTGTGAATGGTAATCAACCGGGTGCTCTTTACGGATATATGGGACTTTATTCCTACGGGCAGAATTATATGGGAGGTGGTGGATCTTATGAATCGGCATTACCGAACCCGAACCTTAAATGGGAAAAGAACTATAACTTGAATTTGGGACTCGACCTGGCATTTATCAATCGTATTTTTGTCAGCTTGGAATATTATAATCGCGATACGAAAGATTTGCTTTACAATCGTCCTATCAGTAGCACTACCGGTTTCCAAAATTATTTGGGGAATTTGGGACAACTGAATAATAGAGGTTGGGAACTGGAACTGCGTACCATAAACTTTGCCGGTAGCAACTTTAATTGGACTTCTGTTTTGAATATGACCCACAATAAAAATAAGATTGTATCATTGGATGGTAAATTGGAACAGTCTATCGAGGGAAGCTGGTTTATCCATAAAGTGGGGTTGCCGTATTCTACCTTCTATGTGAAAGAATATGCGGGGGTTGATCCTCAAACAGGAAAAGCTTTGTACTATATGAATACACAGGATGCAAATGGCAATTATGACAAAACAGTTACTACTGACGCTTCTGCAGCACAGGCAATTCCTTATAAGTCTGTGGATCCGAAAATTTCAGGAGGTTTTACCAATATCGTGAATTACAAATGGTTTGATTTAGCATTGACATTGACTTATTCTTTAGGAGGATATTCTTTTGACAAAACCGGAACTTATAATGAAACCGACGGTGCAAAAGAGCAGAACTATAACTTGCCCATTTATGAATTGGATCGTTGGCAAAAGCCGGGTGATGTGACAGATGTACCCCGATTTGTACTTGGCCAAGCAGCAGGACCGCAGAATTCATCCCGTTATGTACATAGCACGGATCATTTACGTGTAAAGAACTTGACTTTGGGCTTTACATTGCCAGATCAGTGGTTGACCAAACTGGGTGTCAGTAAAGCAAGATTGTATTTCTCAGGCAGTAACTTGTTGACGTGGGCAAAGTGGGACCAGTATGATCCGGAAGTGCCTGTTTCCGGTGAAGTATTTTGTGAAACACCTCCTATGCGTACTTACAGTTTTGGAATAGAAGTCTCTTTTTAATGAATTTCCTTTAAATTAGAACGAAATGAAAAAAATATATTTATCGATTGTTGCGGCTGTATCATTGATGTTTGTTTCGTGTACTGCTGATTGGCTGAATACAGATCCTTCTACGGCAGTTCCTAGTGATGATGCCATTAAAAATATAGATGATGCACAGGTGGCATTGAATGGTATATACCGATTAGCATCCGCACATAGTTATTATGGTGATAATTATCTTTATTATGCTGATTGTCGTGGAGAAGATGTGCAGGCACGTATTAATAAAGGAGCAGGCCGCAGGGTTTCTCCTTACTATTTCTTTGATGTTACGGCGGATGATAATTTTAATATAACCCTTGTCTGGAACCAACCCTATAAAGTGATCCATCAGGCTAACAGTCTGATAGAAAAGTTGGATGCGGGGAATGCGGGGAATGCCAAGCCGGAAGAAGTGGCACGGATTAAATCGGAGGCACTGGCAATGAGAGGACTGGCTTTATTTGATCTGACCCGTTTATTTGGTATGCCTTATACTTTGGATAATGGGGCTTCTTTGGGAGTTCCTATTGAGATTCAGACCACCTTGGAGGATCATGCTCCGGAACGTAACACAGTGGCACAATGTTACGAACAAGTGCTAAAGGACTTGAACGATGCGTTGGGAGGACTGACAAAAGAAAAACATGATGCCTATATGAATTATTGGAGTGTGAAAGCTTTACTTTCCCGGGTGTATCTGTATATGAATGACAATGAAAATGCATTGAAATGTGCAGAAGAAGTAATCAATGACAATGGAGGAATTTACCGGCTTTTTACTCATGATGAATATCCTTCTGTATGGGGAAAAGACTTCAACTCAGAGTCTTTGTTTGAATTCTATTTTACGATGTCTGAACCTTCAGGCGGTTCGGGAGGAGAAGGGGCGCCGATGGTGTATGCCGATAATGTGAAAGATTGGAATAACCTGATTCTGACAAAGGCTTATTTGGATTTGCTGAATGAAGACCCTGAAGATGTGCGCCATGTATTTCCTCATTTGCCGGAAAATGCAGTTGCAGATACATTGCCTGTAGCTGCCAAAGGTCAACCGAAATATCTGATTAAATATCCGGGGAAATCGGGCAGTGTGACCGATGCTGTTTCTACAGTCAATCCACAGGATAATGATCTTTGTATTCTCCGTTTATCCGAGGTCTATTTGAATGCTGCGGAAGCTGCTTTTAAAATCGGCAATACGGAAAAAGCATTGACATATCTGAATGCGATAGTTACCCGTGCCAATCCAGCGAAATCCGTAACATCTGCTGATCTCAGCTTGGAGCGCATTTTGAAAGAAAGACGTAAAGAACTGGTAGGTGAAGGTCATGCTTTCTTTGATTATATGCGTAATGGCAAGTCAGTGGACCGTTCAGGAGGCTGGCATCTGACTATGCCTGAAGATGCTCGTGTCATTACTCCTTCAGACCCTAGGGTGGCACTTCCTATTCCACAAACTGAAATTGATGCTAATCCGAATATAGTTCAAAATCCTAGATAATTGTTTTGTCCATGTTAAGTTTGCCCTTCTTTTCGATGATGATATCGGAGAGAAGGGTTTTCTTTTTACAATTTATATGGTACAAAATCATATTTCGTCCGTCTTCATTTGAAAAGAAAGAGCAAAAATATGAGAATATATGGATTGTTACTGTGCGGATGGATGACGGTATCCTTACAGGCCCAACAAATACATGATTGGGAGAATCATCATGTATTACAGATTAATCGGGAACCGGCAAGGGCTGCTTTTGTGCCTTTTGCCAAGCAGAAGGGGGATTGTTCGATGAGTCTGGACGGGATGTGGAAATTCCGGTGGACTCCTGTGCCTTCCGAACGGATAGCGGATTTCTACCGTACGGACTTTAATGACGAGGATTGGAAAAGTTTTCCGGTTCCTGCCAATTGGGAAATCAACGGATACGGAACACCTATTTATGTATCGGCAGGATATCCGTTTAAAATAGATCCTCCACGGGTAATGGGGGAGCCTAAAGCTTCGTATACCACCTACAAGGAACGTAATCCGGTGGGACAATACCGGCGTACTTTTATTTTACCGGCTGGGTGGAAAGCGGATGGGCAGACTTTTCTTCGTTTTGAAGGAGTGATGAGCGCTTTTTATGTATGGATAAACGGTGAACGTATAGGGTATAGCCAGGGAAGTATGGAACCTAGTGAGTTCAATATCACCCGTTGGTTGAAACCGGGAGAGAACCAAATAGCTTTAGAGGTTTATCGGTATAGTGACGGATCTTATTTGGAAGATCAGGATTTTTGGCGTTTTGGAGGTATTCATCGCAGTATTCATTTGGTGCATACTCCAGATATCCGTATCCGTGACTATGTAGTGCGTACCCTCCCTGCTGTTCAGGGGAATTATCAAGATTTCAGACTGCTGATTGATCCGCAGTTCAGCGTTTATCAGGGAATGGACGGTAAAGGCTATACGTTGCAGGCAGTGCTGAAGGATGCGGATGGAAGAGAAATAGTGAATATGGTTGGCAATGTGGAAGATATCTTGGATTTGGAGCATAAGGCGGCACGGATGAATGAATGGTATCCGCAACGTGGTCCACGTAAGATGGGACGTATGTCCGCCGTTATAAAATCTCCACAACGTTGGACAGCCGAAACTCCTTATTTATATAAGTTGGAGCTTCGTTTACAGAATGTAAACGGACAGACCATAGAGCAAGTGGAACAGCCGGTAGGTTTTCGTTGTATTGAAATAAAAGACGGACAAATGTTGGTTAACGGTAATTCTGTCCGCTTTCGTGGGGTAAACCGTCATGAACACGATCCGTATACGGCACGCGTGATGAGTGAGGAGAGAATGTTGCAGGATATATTATTGATGAAACAAGCCAATGTGAATGCAGTCCGTACCAGTCACTATCCCAATGTGAGCCGTTGGTACGAACTGTGTGACAGCTTGGGACTGTATGTGATGGATGAGGCGGATATAGAAGAGCACGGATTGCGTGGAACATTGGCCAGTACACCCGATTGGTACGCCGCTTTTCTGGATCGTGCGGTACGTATGGCGGAACGCGATAAAAATCATCCTTCGGTAGTGATGTGGAGCATGGGAAATGAAAGTGGTTACGGACCTAATTTTGCTGCTATTTCGGCTTGGCTACATGATTTTGATCCTACACGTCCCGTACACTATGAAGGAGCTCAGGGAGTGAACGGAGAACCCGATCCGAAAACGGTGGATGTAATCAGCCGTTTCTATACCCGTGTGAAACAGGAGTATCTGAATCCCGGCATTCCCGAAGGGGAAGACAAGGAACGGGCGGAGAACGCACGTTGGGAACGCCTGTTGGAAATAGCGGAACGCACGAATGATAACCGTCCTGTGATGACCAGCGAATATGCACATTGCATGGGAAATGCTTTAGGTAATTTCAAGGAATATTGGGATGAGATTTATAGTAACCCACGTATGCTGGGCGGCTTTATATGGGACTGGGTGGATCAAGGTATTTATAAGATATTGCCGGATGGCCGCCAGATGGTGGCGTATGGCGGTGATTTTGGTGATCAGCCTAATTTAAAGGCTTTTTGTTTTAATGGTGTGGTGATGAGTGACCGCGAAACTACGCCCAAATATTGGGAGGTGAAGAAAGTATATGCCCCGGTTAAATTGGAAATGGAAAAAGATCTTCAGGTTTTTCCAAAAGAACAAGATCTTTTAGTAAAAGAACAAGATGTTTTGCCCAAAGGATTAAGAGTTACGAACCGCAATCACCACATTGGTCTGGAAGGATATCGCTGTCTGTGGACTTTGATAGAGAATGGGAAGAAGATGGAACAAGGGGAACTGGCGCTTCCATTGGTGGCACCCGGTGAAACGGGAACGATGGCTTTGCCCGATGTCAAGATTAATAAGCAGGCTGATGTTCGATTGAATGTAAGTATAGTATTGAAAGAAGATGCTTTATGGGCGAAAGCCGGGCATGAGATTTTAAAGGAACAGTTTGCCTTGAATGATCATTTGATGGCGGTGGCTAACGGTGTACAACCGGGTAAACGTAAAAATAAGTTTTCTGTTTTGGATTTATGGAAAGATAGTTATTTTCAGGCTTTCCGTGCTCCGACGGATAATGATAAAAGTTTCGGTAACTGGTTGGCCAAGGATTGGAAGAATCAGAGATTGGATGCTCCTCAAGTAGAGGTGATTACTCCCGAAACGGAAACTCAGGAAACGAATGGCACCGTATCGAGGAAATCGGTTGTGAAATATCGTTATGCCAAAGGTAGCATCCGTGTCTCTTCCCATTATAAAATATATGTGGATGGAACGGTGGATTTGGAACAGACTTATCTGCCACAAGGAGAATTGCCGGAATTGCCTCGTCTGGGTAGTGCATTTGTATTGGGAGAAGAATACGAGAATCTTTCCTGGTACGGTCGTGGCCCGTGGGAAAATTATCCCGACCGTAAGACGTCCTGTTTGATAGGCAGATGGAGCAGCAAGGTGAGCAGTCAATATACACATTACCCCCGTCCTCAGGACAGTGGCAATCACGAGGATGTCACAGAGGTGACCCTTACCAATAAAGAAGGGAAAGGTATCCGTGTGACAGCCATAGACCGGCCATTTTCATTTTCGGCCTTATATTATACTGTGGATGATATTTATAAAGCAACTCATGATTGTGACTTGAAACCACGAAAGGAGATTATTCTCAGCCTGGATGCTGCGGTTTTAGGTTTAGGAAACAGTAGTTGTGGTCCGGGAGTGCTGAAGAAGTATGCCATTGATAAGCAGAAACCTCATACTTTGCGGGTACGTTTCAGTCTTATTAAATGACATATGGCAAAAGGTGTGAATGAGCGACACATCTTTTCGGGAAGCAGTCGGAAAAATAGAATTAAATTAAAAATCAAATATCAAAATGAAAAGAACAACAACTTTTTTATCACTCCTTGCTTTATCGGCAGGTTTGTTGGCGCAATCTTCCGTAAAAACAGAACGCCAATACTTGTCAGGACGTGGCTGTGATGATATGGTACAATGGGATTTCATGTGTACCGGTGGTAATAATTCCGGAAAATGGACGAAAATCGGAGTACCTTCTTGTTGGGAGCTGCAAGGATTCGGTACTTATCAGTATGGCATGAAATTCTATGGTAAGGCTTTTCCTGAAGGAGTAGCTGATGAACAAGGTTTGTATAAATATGAATTTGAGTTGCCTGCCGAATGGAATGGTAAACAGATAGAGCTGGTATTTGAAGGCTCTATGACTGATACGCAGGTAAAGATAAATGGTCGTAAAGCTGGCTCCATGCATCAGGGAGCTTTTTACCGCTTTATTTATAATGTGAGTGACCGGGTATTCTTCGGATCGAAAAAAAAGAATGTACTTGAAGTAACTGTAAGCAAGGAAAGTGCGAATGCAGGGGTTAATTTGGCAGAACGCCGTGCTGATTATTGGAATTTTGGAGGTATTTTCCGTCCTGTGTTTATCGTGGCGAAACCAGCTCAAAATATCGATCGTCTGGCAATAGATGCGAAGGCGGATGGGAATTTCTATGCTGATTGTTTTCTGAATATGGCAGTAGAAGGTGCTAGGATACATACTGTCATAACAGATGTTAAAGGGAAAAAAGTGGCCGAAAATACTTCGGATGTCCGTACAGGTAGCGATCATGCTTCGATTAATTTCACTGTAAAATCTCCTGAATTATGGACAGCTGAAACTCCGACTATGTATCAGGCTACGTTTACTTTGCTTGATAAAGCCGGTAAAACCCTGCATGTTGAAAATCAGAAATTTGGTTTCCGTACGATTGAAACACGTGAAAGTGACGGATTGTATATCAATGGTCAGCGTGTGATGATTAAAGGAGTGAACCGGCATAGCTTCCGTCCTGAAAGCGGACGTACACTGAGCAAGGCAAAGAATATTGAAGATGTATTGCTTATCAAAAGCATGAACATGAATGCTGTTCGTCTAAGTCATTATCCTGCTGATCCCGAATTCTTTGAAGCTTGTGACTCTTTGGGACTTTATGTAATGGATGAATTGAGTGGCTGGCATGGCAAGCACGAAACTATCAACGGGCAGAAGCTGGTAAAAGAAATGATTACCCGTGATGTAAACCATCCGTGTATTATCTGGTGGAGCAATGGTAATGAAAAAGGCTGGAATACTGAATTGGATGGTGAATTTCATAAATATGATCCTCAGAAACGTCCGGTGCTTCATCCGCAAGGCAACTTCAGCGGATATGAAACTATGCACTATCGTTCTTATGGAGAAAGCCAGAACTATATGCGTCTGCCAGAAATATTTATGCCGACCGAATTCTTGCACGGGTTGTATGATGGGGGCCATGGAGCAGGATTGTATGATTATTGGGAAATGATGCGTAAACATCCTCGTTGTGCCGGAGGTTTTCTTTGGGTGCTGGCTGACGAGGGCGTGAAGCGTGTGGATATGAATGGATTCATTGACAACTGCGGCAATTATGGAGCTGATGGTATTGTAGGACCGCACCACGAAAAAGAGGGAAGTTATTTTACCATCAAGCAGGTGTGGTGTCCTATTCAAATCAGGGTTGATAGCCTTGACAGTCAGTTTGACGGCAAACTGAGAATAGAGAACCGGTACGATTTTTTGAATGCGAATACTTGCCGTTTCACCTATAAATATGTACAATTGCCTTCTGTGACCGATAGGGGGGGAATGAAAGTGATGAAACAGGGAGAGGTGAACTGTCCCGACATTCCTGCTCACGGTGTGGGTACACTGACTATTCCTGCGGCTATGAAGGGAGCCAATGCTCTACTGCTGACCGTTACGGATAAAAATGGGAATGACCTTTTTACATGGAGCTATAAACTGGAAGACATTGCCGGATTGCAACAGGTTTCTGCCGGAAACAAGCCTTCTTATAAAGAAACTGCCGATGCATTGACGGTTGATGCTGGAGGACGTACATTTACTTTCTCTCAGAAAGACGGACAACTGAAAGGGGTGAAGATTGGAAGCCGTACCATCAGCCTGACAAATGGACCTCGTTTTATTGCTGCGAAGCGTTCGGACCGTTCTATGGACCAGTTTTACAACCATGATGACAAAGAGGCTGAAAAGAAGAAAACCCAATATACAACATTTGAGGATGCCGGTTGTTTCACGGGCTTTAGCGTGCGTGAAGAAGGCAATAACGTAGTAGTTACCGCTAACTACAAACTGGGATGTTTTGATCAGGCTGTATGGACTATCTCCCCTGACGGTACCGCTGCTATAGACTTTACATACAACTTTAGTGGTGTTGTGGATTTGATGGGGGTGATGTTTGATTATCCGGAAGATAAAGTGTTGAGCAAGCGTTGGGTAGGTGACGGCCCTTACCGTGTATGGCAGAACCGTCTGCATGGCCCGCAGTTGGGCGTATGGGAAAATGAGTATAATGATCCCATTCCTGCTGAAAGCTTTACTTATCCCGAATTTAAAGGGTATTTCGCTAATGTGCAATGGATGACTTTGGAAACACAGGAAGGAATGATAAGTATTTGTAACCGTACTCCTCAGAATTATGTAGGGGTTTATCAGCCTCGCGACGGTCGTGACGGCTTGCTTTATACTTTTCCTGTTACCGGTATCAGTCTGATGAAAGTAATTCCTCCGGTTCGTAATAAAGTGAATACGACAGATTTGATAGGTCCGTCTTCACAAGCATTTTGGGCTGATGGAGAATATGGAGGAGGTATCACGTTAAAATTTGAATAACAGTGAAAAAATAGATTGTAAAGGGAAGAGAAACTTTGTTTATTCTTCCCTTTTCTTTTTTTATTTGACTTGAACTCTCTATATTTGAAAAATTGAGTACAAATTACAACTTTGTTCGTTTATTATTAAATATAGAATAAATAACTTATGAAGATAAAACATCTGTTTGTATCCATATTGCTGGTAACCGGATTCCAACCGATGATAGCACAATCCGCTTTACGGCAACAGTTTGTAAATTCACCCGTACAGGAAGCTCGTCCTTGGACTTTCTGGTATTGGATGTTTGGCGCTGTAACTCCCGAAGGGATTACTGCAGATTTGGAGGCCATGCATCGTATAGGTTTGGGTGGGGCCTATCTGATGCCTATTAAGGGAGTAGAGCAAGGACCTCAATACGAGGGAAAAGCCCAGCAACTTACCCCTGAATGGTGGCGTATGGTCACTCATAGTATGAGAGAGGCTGATAGGCTAGGCATGCAGTTGGGAATGCATATCTGTGATGGCTTTGCCTTGGCGGGAGGTCCTTGGATAACTTCCGAAGAGTCGATGCAAAAAGTGGTATGGAGTGATACTATAGTGAACGGTGGGAATATTCGTAATTTGACTTTGCCCATGCCCGAAGCACTGGATGGCTATTATGAAGATATCGTTACCTACGCCATTCCATTGGAGCGTCAGCCTGAGGATACTTCATTGAAGCCGAAGGTAACTTTCGGCAATTTGAAATCGGCCGTTATTAAAGATGAATCCAAAGCTGTGAACAGAGATGAAAAAGGAGTTTTCCGTTCCTCTTATCCTTGTTGGATTCAGTATGAATATGCAGAACCTGTGACTTGCAGTAATGTGGAAATTATTTTGGGAGGAAATAACTACCAGGCACATCGCCTGAAAGTATTGGCCAGTGAGGATGGACGGACATTCAAAACAGTGAAGCAACTGGTTCCTGCCCGGCAGGGATGGCAGAATACGGATTTCCAGTCCACTCATGCTATCCCTCCTGTTACCGCCCGTTACTTCCGTTTTGAGTGGACTCCCGTGGGAAGTGAACCGGGTAGTGAAGATTTGGATGCAGCCAAATGGAAACCGAATTTGAAAATCAATGATATAGTCCTTCATACGGCTCCACGTATTCATCAATGGGAGGGAAAAGCAGGACTGGTGTGGCGTGTAGCTACTGCTACTACTTCGACGGAAATACCTGATGCGGCATGTGTGCAGCCGGATGAATTGATCAATCTCCCTTTGTATCAGGGCAGGCTGACCGCCCGTTTACCCGAAGGTAAATGGCGTATTCTCCGCATGGGACATACGGCAACCGGACATGTAAATGCTACTGCCGGAGGTGGTAAAGGATTGGAATGCGACAAGTTCAGTACCAAGGCTGTTCAGAAACAGTTCTCGAACTGGTTTGCGGAAATGTTCAAAAAGACGGATGAAGCCGTGGCACGCCGTGTGTTGAAATATATGCACGTAGACAGTTGGGAGTGTGGCAGTCAGAACTGGAGTGATAACTTCGCGGCGGAATTTAAGAAACGTCGTGGATATGATTTGATGCCTTATCTTCCTTTGCTGGCAGGTATTCCGATGGAAAGCGCCGCTCGCAGTGAGCAGATATTGCGGGATGTCCGTACCACCATCGGAGAACTGGTGACTGATGTGTTCTACACCGTATTGGCTGATTGTGCCCGTCAATATGATTGTCGTTTTTCTGCCGAGTGCGTAGCTCCTACTATGGTCAGTGACGGATTGATGCATTATCAGAAAGTGGATTTGCCTATGGGGGAATTTTGGTTGAACAGTCCTACGCATGATAAACCCAATGATATGCTGGATGCCATCAGCGGTGCGCATATTTATGGAAAGAATATTATCCAGGCCGAAGGCTTTACTGAAATTCGTGGCGTATGGGATGAAGACCCTGCCATGCTGAAACCTTTGCTGGACCGTAACTATGCACTGGGTATTAATAAGCTCTTTTTTCATGTCTATACCCATAATCCCTGGATGAACCACCGGCCTGGTATGACATTGGACGGCATCGGACTCTTCTTCCAGCGCGACCAGACCTGGTGGGAGGAAGGAAAATCTTTTGTAGATTACATCACCCGTTGCCAGACTTTGTTGCAATACGGTCATCCGGTGGCTGATATCGCCGTTTTTACCGGTGAAGAAATGCCACGACGTTCCATTTTACCCGAACGGTTAGTTTCGATGCTTCCCGGTATCTATGGAGCCGAACGGGTGGAAAGCGAACGGATTCGGCTGGCTAATGAAGGTCAACCTACCCGTGTGCGTCCTGTCGGTGTTACCCATTCGGCAAACATGGCCGATCCCGAAGACTGGGTGAACCCGATGCGTGGCTATGCCTACGATTCTTTCAACAAAGATGCTCTGTTACGTTTGGCAAAAGCGGAGAATGGAAGAATGGTACTTCCGGGAGGAGCTTCTTATAAAGTATTGGTGCTTCCTACAGCCCGTCCTATGAATCCTGATAACCTGCCGTTGTCTCCTGAGGCACAGGCAAAAGTAGAGGAACTCCGTGTGGCAGGTGTCATTATTCCGAAATTGCCTTATCGGGAAGATGATTTTTCTTCTTTCGGTGTGGAACGGGATGTACTTCTTCCTGCTGATGTGGCATATACTCATCGGAGTGGGGAAGAGTATGAGATTTATTTTGTAGCCAATCAGGTGGACAGTTTGCGTACATTCAATGCTTCTTTCCGCATTGCGGGACGCACGCCTGAATTGTGGAATGCGGTAACAGGAACCATAACTCGTCCAGCACAATGGAAAGAAGCGAACGGTCGTACCGAAGTCGCTTTGTCTTTGCCTGCCAATGGATCTGTATTTGTAGTATTCCCCAAAGAATATTCAGAAGTTTCTCCGGAACGGACCGAAAGGGAACCTGTATCCATATTGATCAAGGAATGGACAGTAACATTCCCCTCTGTGCGTAAGACTGTCACTCGTCCGGCATTATTTGACTGGAGTAAGGAAGAGGATGAAAAAATAAGATATTATGCCGGACATGCTACTTACAGAGGGTTATTCAGATGGAAGAATGAACAGGACGGAAGAATCATTCTTCGCTTGGGAAAAGTGGCCAATGTGGCGACTGTACGTGTCAACAGCATTGCATGCGGTACAGCTTGGACAGCTCCCTATGAAGTGGATATTACCGATGCGCTTCGTAACGGAACCAATGTATTGGAAGTGGAGGTAGTGAATACTTGGGCGAATGCGCTCCGTGGGGCTGATTTGGATAAAGCGCCTTTTGAGGGGATATGGACGAATGCAAAATTCCGTCTGCCCGGAGATGATTTGTTGCCTGCCGGATGGATGGGACCTTGCGAGTTTTTTAAAACTAAAGAATAATGGTAATCACACATAATATGAAAAATAAGAAACTACTACTGGGAATTGCTTGGGCATGGTTGATTTGCCTGTCGGCAAATGCGGAAGTGAAATTGCCCGCTTTCTTTTCAGATGGCATGGTGATGCAGCAGCAGACTCGTGCCAATTTATGGGGAACAGCTACTCCCAATGCATCGGTGAAAATTACAACAAGTTGGGATAAACAAACCTATAAAATTACTGCCGATGCAAAAGGCGCGTGGAAACTTGCTTTATCCACCCCCTCTGCCGGAGGTCCTTACACGATTACTTTTGATGATGGAAAGTTGACTGAAATACGTGATATCCTGATGGGGGAATTATGGTTATGCTCCGGTCAAAGTAATATGGAAATGCCCATGAAAGGTTTTAAAAACCAGCCGGTGGAGAATAGCAATACAGATGTGATGAACAGCCGTAATCCGCAACTCCGCCTGTTCACCGTAAAGCGGGCTTCCTCTTTTACTCCGAAAACAGATGTGGTAGGAACCTGGCAGGAAGCTGTTCCGGCAACCGTGCGTGAATTTAGTGCTACTGCTTATTACTTCGGTCGGATGATACAACAGCAGTTGAATATACCTGTGGGTTTGATTGTGGCTTCTTGGGGAGGCTCTGCCTGTGAAGCCTGGATGCATCCGGATTGGTTGAAGGCATTTCCCGAAGCAAAGATTCCCCAATCGGAAGCCGATATCAAGTCAAAGAACCGTACTCCGACTGTACTCTATAACGGTATGCTTCATCCGCTCATCGGATTAGCCATGCGTGGAGTTATCTGGTATCAGGGGGAAGATAACTATAACCGGGCTTCTACTTATGCCGATATGTTCAGTGCACTGATACGCGGGTGGCGCGAAGAATGGCAGCAAGGGGAATTTCCCTTCTATTATTGTCAAATTGCACCTTATGATTATGGAATTATTACTGAGCCTGGCAAGAATGTGATAAATTCTGCTTATCTTCGCGAACAACAAGCTATGGTAGAACACCGGGTGGGCAATAGTGGTATGGCTGTATTGTTGGACGCAGGAATGAAAACGGGGATTCATCCGGGTAAAAAGAGGGTAGCAGGAGAACGTCTGGGGCGTTTGGCATTAGTAAAAACTTACGGAATGAAAGGTGTTACGGCCGAAAGTCCTTACTATGCAGGAATGGAAGTAAAGAATGATACGGTAATAGTCAGTTTTGATCGGGCGCCGATGTGGATAAATTGTAAAGACCGTTTTGAATCATATAACTTTCAGGTTGCAGGCAAAGATCGGTTTTTTTATCCTGCTAAAGCGTGGATACAGAGAAGTAAAATGCTTGTAAAGAGCGAAAGAGTACCTCATCCGGTGGCAGTTCGTTATGGTTTCGAAAATTATGTGGAAGGAGATTTGTTTGGTGAAGATTTACCTGTGTCGTCTTTCCGTTCCGATGACTGGTAAAAACAGAAAAAAATGAAGAATATCTTTACGTTTTTATTATTAGTATTTATTGGCGGGCAGTTTCTGTGGGGACAGCCTGCCAATTTGGTTTGGAATACTCAAAGCCGGAATGCTTCGGAGTCCATGCCTTGCGGAGGTGGGGATATCGGTATGAATGTATGGGTAGAGAATGATGATGTTCTGTTCTACCTTAGTCGTAGCGGTTCTTTTGACGAGAATAACTGTCTGTTGAAGCAGGGACGGTTTCGTGTGAGGCTCACTCCGAACCCTTTTGCCGGAACGGCTTCTTTTCGGCAGACTCTGCATCTTAATGATGGTTATGTCAGCGTAAGTAGTGATAATGCTACTCTTATTATTTGGGTGGATGTGTTTCATCCTGTGGTACATGTTGAGGTGAAGACGAAGGAACTGACTTCTATGCGTGTAAACTTTGAAAGCTGGCGTTATGAAGATCGTCCGGTGCGTAAAGGGGAAGGGCAGCAATGCTCTTACAAATGGGCCATTCCTGATGGATTGATGACTAAGCGTGACTCTGTCTGTGTGGAAGAAGATAATTTTACTTTCTTTCATCGGAATCCTGATCGGACTATTTTTGATGTGGTAGTAGACCAACAAGGTATGAATGAGGTTAAGGAACAATTATATAATCCTCTGAAAAATCTAATATTTGGCGGTCGGTTATCCGGTGATAATCTGGTTTATACCGGTACACGTCGTGGGCATTATGCGGGAACTGAATATCTGGCATGGATGTATAAAAGTAAAAAACCTGTATATAAGCAATCTGTGCACATTGCCTTGAATACGGAACAAGGTACGGTTCCTGCATGGGAAGCATCATTGGCCCGTACTGAGAAGGAAATAAATGTATCCAAAGACAAACAGGCTACCCGTCGTTGGTGGAATGATTTTTGGAAACGTAGCTTTATTGAGGGGGAAGGTGAAGCGGGAGATGCTATCCGTAACTATACACTGTTCCGCTATATGTTGGGATGTAACGCCTATAGCCAGTGGCCTACAAAGTTTAACGGGGGACTGTTTACTTTTGATCCTATGTATGTGGATCAGATAATGGAATTCACCCCTGATTTCCGGAAATGGGGAGGAGGAACCATGACTGCACAGAATCAGCGTTTGGTTTATTGGCCTATGTTGAAAAGCGGTGACTTTGACTTGATGAAATCACAATTTGACTTTTATCTGCGTTTGTTGCCGACAGCCGAAGCGCGTACTCGTGCCTATTGGGGACATGCTGGCGCTTGTTTCACTGAGCAAATGGAGAACTTTGGTCTTCCTAACCCTGCAGAGTATGGTTTTAAGCGTCCTGCGAGTTTTGATAAAGGCTTGGAATATAATGCATGGTTAGAATACGAATGGGATACCGTTCTTGAGTTCTGTCAGATGATATTGGAAACAGCACGTTATGACAGTTTGGATATCAGCTGTTATACTCCTTTAATAGAAAGTTCGCTTAGTTTCTTTGATGAACATTATCGTCAGCTTGCGTTACAACGTGGCCGTAAGGATTTGGATGGTAGCGGTAAACTAGTGATTTATCCAGGATCGGCTTGTGAAACTTATAAGATGGCCTACAATCCATCCTCAACCATTGCTGCACTGCGCTCTGTTTTACAAACTTATAGGCGTAAACCGGATATGCTGGCACGTATTCCTGAGATTCCTTTGCGCATAGTGGATGGGAAGGAAATGATTGCTCCGGCACAGGTTTGGGAACGGGTGAATAATATTGAAACCCCTCAACTTTATCCCGTGTTTCCCTGGCGTATTTACGGAGTGGGCAGGGAAGGTCTGGAAATAGCTCGTAATACCTATTTATATGATCCTGATGCCCAGAAATTCCGTTCCCATACCGGGTGGAAGCAAGATAATATTTGGGCAGCCTGTCTGGGAATGACAGAGGAGGCTGCACAACTTACCTTAGAGAAAATGGCAAACGGCCCTCATCGTTTTCCCGCTTTTTGGGGACCAGGCTATGACTGGACGCCTGATCATAACTGGGGAGGCAGTGGCATGATAGGTATGCAGGAAATGCTGTTGCAGGAAGCCGATGGAAAGATTTTATTGTTTCCTGCGTGGCCAAAAGATTGGAATGTGCATTTCAAATTGCATGCTACAGGGCAAACCACTGTAGAAGCTACTCTGAAAGAGGGTGCAGTGGTTAGCTTGACCGTACAACCTAAAGAACGGGAAAAAGATGTGGTAAATTGTTTACTGAATAAATAATTTAGGGTTAAGGAGATGAGTTTCTTTTAGATTCATCTCCTTTTTCTTTAAATATAATTAAATTCAGAACTTGTCACTCCTTTCGTTTTTCCATTCTTGTTTATTTGTATGGCAATCAGTGTCGGAACATTGTTTGACGGCTTTGATTGCCTTTGTTGCGTAAAACAAGAACCAAAATATCCGATGTTTTGTTCTTAATATCATAAATAGATTCAAAATGGTTATGAAAAAGATTTTAATAGCTTTGGCCTTGTTGCTGACTGGCATTGCAAGCGGATCGGCATGTACCGGTATTTCGTTCCTGGCCGAAGATGGTGGATATGTGCAGGCACGTACCATAGAGTGGGGGAATAGTTACCTTCCGAGTGAGTATGTTGTTGTTCCCAGAGGACAAGAATTGGTATCTTATACTCCAACGGGTGTAAATGGCTTGAGATTTCGGGCTAAATATGGTATGGTAGGACTGGCTATCATTCAGAAAGACTTTGTGGCTGAAGGACTGAATGAAGTAGGACTTTCGGCTGGATTGTTTTATTTTCCTCATTATGGGAAGTATGAAGAATATGATGAGGCTCAAAATGCAACTACTTTGTCGGATTTGCAGGTGGTGAACTGGATGCTTTCCCAGTTTGCTACTATAGACGAAGTGAAAGCAGCTATAGAAGGGGTGAAGGTGGTGTCTCTTGATAAACCTGGTAAAAGTTCTACGGTACATTGGCGCATTGGCGATGCTAAAGGAAATCAAGTGGTATTGGAGTTTGTGGATGGTGTTCCTCATTTTTATGAAAACAGGGTAGGAGTACTCACCAATTCTCCCGATTTTCCATGGCAGGTGACTAACTTGAATAATTATGTAAATTTGTATCCGGGGGCTGTCACTCCACAGCAATGGGGTGGGGTGACTATTTTCCCTTTTGGCGCAGGTGCTGGATTCCATGGCATTCCGGGGGATGTGACTCCTCCATCCCGTTTTGTTCGTGTAGCGTTTTATAAGGCAACAGCTTCGGCGTGCCCTACAGCGTATGACGCTATATTACAAAGTTTTCATATTCTGAATAATTTTGATATTCCTGTCGGTATAGAACATGCGTCAGGAAAAGCACCTGATATTCCCAGTGCTACACAATGGACTTCGGCTATTGATTTGACAAACAGGAAAGTGTATTATAAAACGGCATATAATAACAATATTCGTTGTATTAATATGAAGAAGATTGATTTTGATAAAGTGAAATATCAGTCGTATCCATTGGATAAGGAGTTGAAACAACCTATAGAAGAGATTATTGTGAAATAGTGTGGGGGGGAAGCTGTTGACGGAAGTACATGGAAATTTTAATCGCAATGAATGAAAAATGGATAAAATGTATTTTTTTAGAAAAAAGTTCTAGAAATATTTGCAAATACAAAAATAAACCATACCTTTGCACTCGCAATTCGGAAGAATAGCAATAACAAAGGATTGATTCGCTAGCTCAGCAGGTAGAGCACAACACTTTTAATGTTGGGGTCTTGGGTTCGAGCCCCAAGCGGATCACTCAAACAAAAAGCAAAACAATGAAAACCGCTGATAATCAATCATTATCAGCGGTTTTTCTTTTTATCCATACTGCAAATTGAAGCAGAATACCGCATCTTACTGGAGGTGAAATAGGTGGACTTAATTTCCACATAAAAACAAGTCCACCTAATTGGATTATATTTCACTGATTCTCTGCGTTTTGCATAAAACAAACTCTTTTCAAAACATGTATTTTTACACCATCAAAAAAAGAAGAGTATGGCAATGCAAAGAAACTATTTTACGGTATTGTTTTTCCTGAAGAAATCAAAGCTGCTTAAAAATGGAGAAGCACCAATCTGTATGCGTATCACAATAAACGGAAAACGTGCAGAGGTACAAATCAAGCGAAGTATAGATGTTACAAAATGGAATACGCAAAAAGAATGCGCGATTGGCAGGGAAAAGAAGTATCAAGAAATAAACCACTATCTTGATACGATAAGAACTAAAATCCTCCAAATTCACCGTGAACTTGAGCAGGACGGTAAACCTATTACAGCAGATATTATAAAAAATATCTATTATGGAGAACACTCTACTCCCAAAATGCTGCTTGAAGTATTCCAGGAACACAATTCGGAATATAGGGAATTAATGAACAAGGAATATGCCGAAGGTACTGTACTTCGATACGAACGTACAGCAAGATATTTGAAGGAGTTTATCAGTGAACAGTATAAACTGGCTGATATTCCATTAAAATCAATCAACTATGAATTTATAACCAAATTCGAACATTTCATTAAAATACAGAAAAACTGTGCGCAAAATGCGACAGTAAAATATCTGAAGAATTTAAAGAAAATCATCAAAACTGCATTGATAAAGAAGTGGATAACTGATGATCCGTTTGCAGAAATACACTTCAAACAGACCAAGTGTAACCGTGAATTCTTAAACGAAATGGAACTTCGCAAAATCATCAATAAAGATTTTGATATTCAACGATTACAAACCGTAAGGGACATATTCATCTTCTGTTGCTTCACCGGTTTGGCTTTCACAGACGTAAAGAATCTGAAAAAGGAACACCTTGTACAGGCTGATAATGGTGAATGGTGGATAAGAAAAGCAAGGGAAAAGACCGATAATATGTGCGACATTCCATTGTTGGATATACCAAGACTTATTTTAGAGAAATATCAATCAAATCCAATCTGCAATGAAAAAGGATTATTACTTCCTGTTCCCAGCAACCAACGAATGAACAGTTATTTGAAAGAAATAGCTGATGTATGTGGTATTCAGAAGAATCTTTCCACACATATTGCAAGACATACATTTGCATCACTGGCTATTGCAAATAAGGTTTCCTTGGAATCCATTGCCAAAATGTTAGGACACACGGACATTCGTACAACTCGTATTTATGCTAAAATAATGAATTCTACCATTGCCAATGAAATGAAAGTACTGCAAAACAAGTTCGCAATATAATTTTCAACCATTATTTCATTTCTTACAGCAAATATCGCCCTTTGCCACTGACTGTGCAAGGCGGCCCTGTCGGGCTGGTTGGCTGGAAAAAAATCATCCTCGCTTCGCTCCGGTATTTTTTTCCGCCAAGCCTTGCACCGGTCATTGGCAAAGAACAGCCGGGCCAGTAAGAAATTGAAATACTGGCTCCACGGAGCCGGTCATGTCTAATTTAAATAAAAGAATATGACTGAAGAAGTTGGAAAGAAGGTATGTGAAGGTACAGTAGCAGACCTCATGAAGGACAAGACCGGAAAACAGACGGTTATCACGTTGACAAGAAAGAATGCTTACCGAGTGAAGAAAATCAGAGAACAAGGGACGGATGACGAAGCCGTCCTTTTTCATTTCCGTAAACGCTGTACGGGAATGGGGTCCTATGTACACACAATCGAAGCGGCAGACGGGGAAACAGAACTTCATCCGTCTGAATTTGAAAAATGGGAAGCTGTGGAATTTCTGTATCCCGGCTATCTGGAAGACCTGCTTGATGCTGCATACAACGCATACAGATGGAGTTCCTTCGAACCTGAAGCAAGAGCGGAAACAGACATCATGCAATATGAAAAACAACTTGTAGAGGATCTGAAACAGATTCCGGAAGAAAAGCAGAACGAGTATGTCAGTGCATACCATAGCAAGTTCTCTGCCTTGCTGGGCAGTCTCTCACGATGTGCCAGTCCGATGGTGACAGGGCCTGCCAAATTCAACTGCCAGCGCAACAATAAGGCCTTGGACGCATACCAGAACAGATTTGATGAATTTCATGACTGGCGTAACCGCTTCAAGGCTGCCATGGAAAGGATGAAAGAGGCTGCCAAACCGGAAGAACAGAAGCAGGAAGAGGCATGGAACCGCCTGAAGCGTGACATTGCAAGCAGCGCACAGACCATTCATGATATTGATACCGGTAAAGCAAGAGGATACAGCCGTGCCTTGTTTGTCAGCAGTATCCTCAATAAGGTAAGCACCTATGCAGGAAAAGGAGAAGTGGAAATCGTACAGAAAGCGGTAGACTTCATTACAGACTTCAATGCGCAATGCAAGAAACCGGTTATCACTCCGCGGAACCGTTTCTTCCAACTGCCGGAAATGGCACGCCAGGCCAGACTGAAACTTCAGGAAATCAGAGAACGGGAAAACCGTGAACTGAAATTTGAAGGCGGAACGCTGGTATGGAATTATGAGGCAGACCGCCTGCAAATCCTGTTTGACAGTATTCCGGATGACCAGAGGCGCAAGGAACTGAAATCATACGGTTTCAAATGGTCGCCGAGATACCAGGCATGGCAACGGCAACTTACACAGAATGCCGTATATGCAGTCAAAAGAGTGTTGAACCTTCAAAACCTATAAGACATGAAAGACCGATTGAAATATGTAATCGATTCCCGCTACTTCGACGGAACATGCCTGACAAGTATGAGTGACGGATTCCGCAATGATTATGGCGGAGAAACAATCGAAGAACTGCGCATACGGGAAAACAACCCCTATCTGAAAGCAGTAACACCTTCAGAAATGGACAAGAAGCTGCGGCTATACCATCAGTCCCTGTCCGAACCGTTCAAGGAAATCTCCGAAGAAGATTACTATGACCTTCTGGATGTACTGCCACCCTTGCGCATGAGACAAAACTCGTTCTTTGTGGGAGAACCGTATTACGGAAATATGTACTCTTTCTGCTTCACCCGTCAAGGAAGATATTTCAAGGGCCTACGCTCCGTACTTACTCCGCAATCCGAACTGGACAGTCAGATAGACCGTCACATGGAAATCATCAACCGGAAAGCCGTGATCTCAAAAGAGGAAACAAGCAAAACAATCAGCGGAACCAGACTCATTCCCTATTATTTTTCACTGGACGGAAAACAGCCCGTATTCATCTGCAACCTTGTCATCCAATCAGATTCCAGACAAGCAAGGACGGACATGGCGAATACCCTGAAAAGTCTTCGCCGGAACCATTATCAGTTCTATAAAGGAAAAGGACATTACGAAACTCCGGACGAACTGATAGACCATGTATCAGGAAAGAAGCTCACCCTTGTTTCCGACGGACATTTCTTTCAATATCCTCCCGGCAGGGAATCCGTAACTTTCATCGGACACATCAAGGAGACATCAGAGGAATTTCTTTTCCGGATCTATGACCGTGAATATTTCCTGTATCTCCTAAAAAGATTGAGAACTGTGAAAAAGGAGTCCGCACAGGAACAAATAAATATCAAATCATAACATTCGGGGGAATGCGGTAGAATGACTGCCGTATTCCCTCATAAAAACAATACAAGTATGAACAAATCAAACACTCTATACTGGAAAACAGCCACAGATCCGGCTGAACGCATTGAGGTCAGACTCGTCCTGAACAGTTATATCGACAATGATAATCTGTATGCAGGACTTGAATCCCGGTCTAAGGAGAATCCGGAATGCTGGGAATCCTACACGGACATCACCGTCAACCTCAATTCCCTTCCCCCGTTCCATGCCTATGTGGACAACCGGGACTGCAACAGACATGTGCATGATTTTCTGACCAGTAACAGAATAGCAGAATCTGCCGGATTTGAATATCAGGGATTCAGAATGTTCCGCTTCAATCCTGACAGGTTGAAGGAACTCGCACCTGAACAGTTCAAGACAATCAGCGCTAAACTGCCACCACAGGATGACATGATAAAGGACATCATCTATCAGGAAAGACGTTTCCCTTTGAGAACTGTTCAAGACATTCACGGAATATATCTTGTTTCAAGCAAGGAACTGGAAGAATCTCTGATCGAAGGAGTACGGAACCTGGATGCTGCGGCATATGAACTGCTGGATGGCATCTGCCTGTTCTGCTCCACACAGGAACTGCGCTATCTTACGGATGCAGAACTGATAGAAACAATCTACGCACAATAAAAAGGAGGAACAAATATGAAAACCGGAGACATTGTATTTCTGAGACGTCCCTATAAGGGATACCGTGCCGTCGAACTGATGGAAAGACTGGAATGCCGCTGGCTGGTCAGGATTGTCGAGAGCGGTCTTGAACTGGAGGTATATGAAGATGAACTTATATCAGAATTTTAATACGGACAAAGTGTTATGGAAAAATATCAGTTTGCATTCCATTCGGAAATAATCGGCTATACCTCTCCCCATATCGGTGAGGTCAGAAAAGCCATACACAGAAAAGTGGAAAAGGAAAAGTCTGCCGCCATAAAGAATGATATTGAGCTGCACATGTACAAGGTGCATGACGGCATACCGGTTCTCCTTAACACCTGCTACCTGTATGATGAAAAAGGATGTATGGTACACGGAAGTATCAAGGGAACCAAGGATTATCTGCTTGAGACATGGAGATACCATATAAACAGACATTCCAAAGGTTTCAGTTCCACAAGAATCAGGCCCTGTACGACAAGCAGGGCTTTTTCGTTTGTATAACTCTTAAAATCAGGAATCATGAACCAGACATTACAACTTACAGACTATATTCCACAGTATGTAAGCCTCTACTACGTGGACTACCGGGATGACCTTGATGAGCATGAAGACATCCAGGAGGAATGCATCCGTTCCAACAATATGGAAAAACTCTATGAAAAGGCATACGAATGGTATGAGGAACAGGAAAGCTCAAACATGCACGACTATCTGGAGGAGACAAGAAAGAACATGGAAGCGGACAATTTAGCCGGAGAGTTTGACGAGCATGAAGATGAAATCAGGGAACTTATCTACGACCGGAACGATTCCGACCCGGTAAAGGACCTGATACGCAACTCGTCCGTCACTAATTTCTTCTATTCGCTCGGAGTGGAAATCAGCGGATATCTGACCGGTTGTTCACTGCGGGGAGAATCAGTCGCCATGGCCTGTCATAAGGTACGCCGCGCACTGCATCTGAAAAAGGGGCAGTTTGACGAGAAGATTGAAGAACTGGTAGAGAATGCCACATACGGCGGAGAACTGCGCATCTACTTCAACGCCATGTTTGACAGGCTTATCAGCAAAGACCCTGAGAACGATTTCAAAAGCATCCGTTTCCACGGGAATGTAGTGGTGGCCATAGCCGACAGCCGGAACGGTTCCGGACATCATGTACGGATTCCGCTGGACATCACTTTCCCTTTCCGAAGGGAGAACCTGTTTGTCGATTCACAGGTACACTATTCCTATGCCAATGAAGTCTGCGGCATGACCAATGACTGGTGTGATTCCACAAAATGGGAAACAGGCATGATACCTTTTACCGGATCTGTCCGAAAAAGCCGGATGGCTGAATACAAGAAACAGGAAGCCGCTTATGAGCAGACATTCCGAGACGGGAAATGCACCTTCGGTGACATGAACTACAAACGCCACCGTGACGTGCGATATTCTAATGAATATCCTGCCGGATGCAGATGCCCTCATTGCGGTACTTTCTGGATTGACTGAAAAAACATTTACCAACCAATAAATTCAAACGATATGAAAATCTGCTGTTCACAAGAGCATTACGACAAGGTCGTACAGTATGCAAAATCAATCAATGACAAGACACTGGAAAACTGTCTTGAACGTCTAAAACAATGGGAGAAGAACGAGAACCGTCCATGCGAAATCGAACTCTATTACGACCATGCGCCTTATTCGTTCGGATTCTGCGAACGTTATCCGGACGGGAATACAGGCATTGTCGGAGGACTGCTGTATCATGGAAATCCGGACGAGTCCTTTGCCGTCACCATGGAACGTTTCCACGGATGGAGCATACATACCTGACAAATATGCGACAGTCTGTATTGGGGAGCCTCATGCAATATGGGGTTCCCTTTTTTTATGCCGGAGACATGATGACAGCATCCTCATTTCTTGCTGCAAAAATAGCTGTTTGCCGCGCAACTCCCGCAAGGCGGCCCTGCCGGGCTGGTTGTCTGGAAAAAAATCATCCTCGCTTCGCTCCGGTATTTTTTTCCGCCAAGCCTTGCAGGGATGCGGGCAAACAGACAACAGGGACAACAAGAAATAAGAATGCCTGTACCTTACAGGCAGACAATGTATAACAATAAATATCAGAAGTCATGATTACAGACCAGAAGACACAGAACAGGCTTCACGCGGATACCGGAACAGAACTGTTCTCCATCAGACAAAGGAAGGAAGCCGTCACAAGAATGTTGGACATTCTGAAAGAGACTCCGGAATACCTGCAGGTTATGAACCATATACCGGCTTATGCCATGGATGACGATACGTCAGAATGGTGGAATTCGGAAGAATCGGAAAATTTCATGAACTCACTCCTGGAAGTGATGGAAAGCTATACTCCGGACGGATACAGGTTCGGACCTAAATCCGGCACGGCCGACCTTTACGGCTACTGGGAAAGCAAGACCGGGCGGACAACCCTCTTCCATCTGCTTTTCAGTCTGGAAAGCGGATATGAATGGGGAAAAGGTCTTTCCCATGAGAAAACGGACGCATTCTACAAGGAAATAAAAGAGAAATTTCATGGAGAGGGATTCGACACGGACAGAACAGGCTGTACATCACAGGCCATGTATCTTGTAAAAGGAAAGACACGCCTGTACGTGCATCCGATGGAAATAAGCGGCTACTGTGAAACACTGCATATTCCACAGATTACAGCCATACTGAAAAAAGGAGGCCGTACATTCCGTCTCGTAAAGGATACGATAGCGGAAGAGGTGTATTCCTTCACCGATGAAGAAGAAATGGAATATTACCGTGCCAGATACGGAACGTGCATCCACAGGAATATACTGGATGCCTTCAATAACCGCCGGGCAGGGAAAGAAGACATCCTTTCCATGATGGCATCACGGATAAATGTGGCGACGACATCACATCTGCACGGTATCGGATATGATTCACCGGCATACAGGTTCGTGCATGAGGCATACGACAGACTGGTAAACAACGGAAAGCTGAAGGAGAATATCAGGAAGACAGGTTGCTGCAACATCATAATGGCCATTTCAAATACCAACGCAATATGAGACTGAATTACAATGACATACTGCTTCTGGCAATATGGGAATACAACAGAAGACAGGACGAGGATCTGACCCTGGAACTGTTTCAGGAAACATTCGGACAGGTTCCCGGCGCACATTTCCATGACAAATGGGTGCATTATTACAACAGGAACCTGCTGATGATGGCCGCCTATTTCAGGGGTGAGGAAGAAAACGGCCAGAAATTCTGTGATATGATCACCCGACAGGTTGAACGCTATACACAAAACAGGAGGAGAACAGGATGAATACAAAGATACGATATGACCTTGACAGTCTTGAACTGGCAAACGGTGACTTCGGATATCCCATTACAGAAAAGGAAGTACGGAAAGTGAACCGTATGCTGGAACTGATGGAGAATGTCCGAAACAGGCAGATGTGCCCGACAGAAGGAGACTGCGTGGAATTTGTCTCACGTTCTGGTGACTATTTCGGAAAAGCTCATATAGAACGGATAACAGGAAAATATGCGGATATATGCCTGATACCGGAAACGGTATTCTGTTTCGATGACATGGGAAAAGCCGCCTATGATACCACCGGAAGTCCCTGGACGCAGGTCAATATCCGGAACATGAAACCCGCAGGTACTGAAATCCGCATATTCAGGACATGGGGATTCGGGAAGCGCAGCAATACGGGCAGTCTCAGGTTCGATGCTCCGGTCAGGAAATGGGAATACAGAGAACCGAATCCGTTGTATGACGGTTACACCACCCGTAACTGGTTCCGCTATCATATCATGAAACACCGGGACAGGGAAAGGACAGGCGAATACACCTTCCGCAGCGATTCATTCACGCTGTACAGCCGGAGCGAGCTGGACGAGCTGGCCGCAATCCTGAAAGGCAGACTCTACAAGGGAATCCTGCCTGACTCTCTTGTACTTTGGGGATACCGCATGGATATTAAGGAAATATCACGTGAGCAGTGGAACGGTATGGGACAGCACGGACAAATCCGCATGAAATTTATGGGATACGGTCCCGTCAGAATCCACACGGACAATGAAAACCATACCGTAACAGTATACAGAATCAACGACAGTATATAACCAATTATAAAATTAAGGAATATGGCACGATATGAAATCTCCAACGAAATCAGGCCGCTCGACAGGCTCATCACAGGCTTTGCCTCCTCATGCGGCTATGAAATACAGACCGTATTCAACGACCTGCTGCGTTTCATAATCCACGGCTTCTCTCCTGGAGCACCGCCAATAAGCAACTGGAAATACAAGCGTCAGCAAAACGCCTCGTTCATGGAAATGACAGCCGAATGGACACGTATCATGCAGAAACAAATCGGCAGGTCGGGCTGGTTCGACGCTTTCGGTGAGCTCCACATGGCTTACTGCTCAAAACCGGGACAGCAGGCAAACGGACAGTTCTTCACGCCGTCACATATCTGTGAACTCATGGTCATGTGCGCGGCAGGTAAAAAAGAGACCGGACAGAGGATGGGAGACCCCACATGCGGCAGCGGAAGACTCCTGCTGGCATACCATGCGCACAATCCGGGGAACTATCTGGTCGGAGAAGACATCAGCCGGACCTGCTGCATGATGACCGTATGCAACATGCTCGTCCACGGATGTGTCGGGGAAGTGATCTGTCATGACAGTCTCCAGCCGAAGGCATTCACCGACGGATGGAAAGTCAACCAGGCTCTGCCCTTGACGGGAATACCTTCTATAAGACGCATGAAGGAAGAGGAATACAGGAATCCTCTTCCGGAAAATATCGGACGCTTCAAAGAGGCAGTCCGTATCATCAACCTATTGGACAAATAATTACCAACCATTTAAAAAATATAATTATGGAAGCTTTAGCAACATTGAACAATCAGAGACAGTTTGATTTCCAGAACAACGGAATCGAAGTAATGGACCTTGAAACATTACAGCGTACCTACAAGGAGAACGACATCTACGGCAATCCGGTAAGGGGAATCTACCACTACCAGGTCATCCAGCGCATGACGGACATCTGCCGCCGTCACAACCTGAACTACGAGGTGGAGGAAATCTTCGCCGCCCAGAACAAGAACCGGACACAGCCCGGAGTGGTCATCTTGCCGCAGGTGGAACAGACCTATGGAGAGAAGGCGGTAGAAGCACATGTACTGCGCAGAATATTCACAACCATCCGTATTCTGAACGGGGATACCGACGAACTGACAACCACACTCGTGGTAGCCTACCATCAGGACGGTATCCAGGCGGCAATAGGTCCCTGCGTACGTATCTGCCACAATCAGTGTATCCTTTCACCCGAACGAAGCGTTGCCAACTACGGTAAGGACAAGGTGACTACCGAGGAACTGTTCGGGAAGGTGGATGACTGGATGCGCAATTTTGAGCGTGACATGGATGCGGACAGAAGCCGAATCCAAAGGCTCAAGGAAAAGGTGTTGACACCCGGTGAATTGTACATGATCATCGGTATGCTGACGGCTCTGCGTGTATCCCATGACAGTGCAGACAAAAGACTGGCATCACAGGTGGACACCTATCCGCTCAACCAGGGACAGATTTCCGTGTTTACGGAAGAACTGCTCAAACTCTCACTTGAACAGCCACGCATTACAGCGTGGGATGTCTACAATGTAGCGACAGAAATCTACAAGCCTGGAAAGACTGATTTTCCTGCCATGATTCCACAGAACGGAGCAATGGCCGATTTCCTGCTTTCATATAACCAGAATTAGAACCTGAAACCGAAATACGACAGGCCCGGTTCCGTCACCAGCGGAATCGGGCTTTGTCGTTTATCAACCGTAATAATCAGATAAGATATGGCAGCAAGTAACAGAATAAAGGCTGAAATGTATATCCTTTTCAGCTGCAACGCATGGCACGAATACAGTTCATTCGAGCCAAAGGCGGTCTTCTCTTCCATAGAAAAGGCAGCAGACTTCCTGCAAAAGAACAGAAGAAAACTGAAACTGGAGGAAGATGACATCGAATGTTTCAGACAGCACAGTCAGACTCAGGGCAGAAATACCAATTACCTGGTACAGTCCTGTCCCTATAATCCAGTCCGCGCAAGAGACTTGGAATGACAAAGAATCCCATTCATAAACAATCATATAAAAATATACGACTATGACAAATGATGAAAACACTTACATCGGAATGTCCCTGCCGGAAGGAATACGGTACATCACCGTTTTTGAAAAAGGGGATTTTGAAAACTGCGGAAGAATACTCAGGACATTCTACCGTACGGAAGACAGGGTGAGAAAACTGCTCGCTTTGGGAAACCTGCTCCATCTGGGAGGCAGCCTCTCATCAAATGAAAACAAGACAAGCTGTTGGCCTTTGAATAATGGGAATCCCATTCACGAAGCAAAGGAAATATCCGGCAAGGAAAAGTTCTTCCTGCTCGGTGACTGGACTTACCTGTATGAAAATGGCAGATGGTTTCTGGGCTATGAAGGAAAAATCTATGAAATCAGCAATCCTGAATTTTCTGTCTTTGTTCCCGACAAGGACCATACGCCTTCCCCTCTGGACAAAGGACTTTCCTTTGCCGTAATCGGCGAAACGGGAAAACTGGAATTCACTCCGGAAATTGTCAACGGATGGGATACCTGGAAAAGCCTTCCCAAAAGAGTCAGTGAAAAAGGGAAAACGGTATATGTATTCCGCAAAACACAACTTATAAAAGTCATCAAACCTAAAAAACTGGAATCATGAAAGAAATCAATATGACAAAGGCTATATCATGTATGCCGGACAAATTCATCACAATGGAAATGGTTGAACTGGCCGCAGCCGAACACCGTCCGGAACTGGTCAACTATCTGCCGGAGAAATATATTACTTCTGAAATACTTGACAGTATCTTCAAAACAGATGATTACGGATGGCGTTCCTGGCAGCTTTCGAAGATACCTGAAGAAAAACGTAACCGCCAGATTTGTCTAAGGGCAATAAAGGCCGAAAAGAGTAATTTTCCTGACATACCGGAAAAATATAGGAACAGTGACATACTTGAATCGCTGTTCGCACACAGGAATTTCATGCACTACCTGCATCTGATACCTTCATCCTCATGGAACAACGGAACAGTCCGTGATGCAATATACTCCCTTTACCGTGACGTACAGCAAAACGGAGGTTACCGGTACTGTTCAGAGAGGTATGAACAGCAGTTCTTATATGAAACAAGTGTCATGCTTTCTTTCGTTCCGCGACAAGCCAAGGATTTCAGACTTTGGAAAGAACTGATCCATGACGGACGTATCGCAACCATGACTATCGACAAAATGATGCCTAAATGTTTCAAACAGGCAGCATACAACAAGGAATGGGCCATACGCTGTATCAAGGAAGTGGATACACGCTGGCTTGACTATGACACCGTATGGAAGGCCATCTGTCACAAGACAGGCAACCTGCATGGCATTTTCGATTCATACGGACATTACGAGTGGTTCTCCAAACATGCGGATAATGCCATGGCTGACAAAGCAATGGAGTTGGAACCTAACCTGTTTAACAAACTTCCCAGACGGTTCCGGACACCGGAAAGACTTATTCATACACTTGAAGTAAAAAGAGAAATCAACAGTTACAACTTCATTCTTGAACCGAACCTGATGACGAAAGAGGTCTGTATGGCATTAGCCAGAAGGGATTCGTTCTATCCGGATATTCCATCGGAACGCTGGAACAGGGAACTTGTGGAATATTTCACCGAACACGGCCATAGTCTGCGCTGGCTCCCTCAACTGCCGAAGAAACTACAGACCAGAAAACTTGCCGAAAAAGTACTGAAGGAGAAGCCGCAATACTTCCATTATCTGCGGATGGAATTCATAACACCTGAAATGTCCAGGCTGTTATGTCAAAAAGACCAGGATAATATCCGGTATTTCAAGGAGCGTGTCATGGAGTTCCAGAAATATACAGGACTTCCGGCCGAATTCTATGGATGTGAAACGGATTTCGAGCATATCAGAGACCGTGATGACAGCCGCCGATACTGCCGTATAGGAGCCGCTTACATAGCCTTACAAAAATGTAAACGCGGATGGCATGAAAGTGAATACTATCTTATCATGACACGCCACTCCAACCGATATATGCCTGCCGAAACAGTGTTCAGGAAACAGATTACCACATTCCACCGGACATGGCTGGAAAAGACAATATGTGACAACGACCCGCAGTTCCGGATTCCGAAGATTCAAAAGAATTTGAAGGATGTACAGGCCATGCGGTATTATGAGGTGGAACATATCCGTACCATACTGGATTGTGAAATATACCGCAACTCTTTCATGGGACAGACAGTGGAATACTGTATCCGCAAGGACGGACTGACCTACCATGACAGGAACATGGAAAGGCTCGCCTCCGGCCTGCAATACAAGATCCGTCAGTTGAAGGAGCAGGCTGTACTCCCCAAAGGAACTGATGACTCTATGGAAATCAATGATGAAACGGTACACCGCAATATGGGGTATTGTCTTACCGGAATAGAAGCCTTTGCGGAAGACTACGGACTGGACGTAACCAGGACCTATACCTTGAAAGAACTGAAGGACGTTATCCATGAACAGGGATACAAGCCTTCACTGGAGAAATACAAAAAAGAAGTCCAACATCTAAATCTTATCTGAATATGAATATTTTCCAAAAAAGAATTGAAAACCTGTGCGATGAAATCATCGGCAGGATACTTGCACTGATGAAGGTAAACTCGGTTTCCGAAGTAATACTGACAGACAACGACAATCCGGTTTTCGTAATCTGGTTTGACAAGACAGGTGATCCGTGCGAATGCTCCGTACACAAGGTAACTGCTGTCGGAAAAGGAATCACACTTGAAGTCCATGATAAGATAACCGGAGAAAATTACAAGGTCACAAGCCGCCATGAGGCGGCTCTGGCCAATCCGGTATGGCTTAACGACATTCTGGAAGCCATGACTAACATCTTTCAGTTAAAAAATACAGGACTGGAAGAAAATGTTATATGTTGCAAATGTGGAGGAAATCATGTAATATGCAATGCCTTCATCAATCCGAATACAAAACAGTTCTATAATTATGATGATGAGTCATTCTTGTATGGATGGTGTGAGAAGTGTGACAATTATACCATTCTCTGCGACATAGAAGCCGTAAAAAATGATATTGAAAACGGTTTCAAGAGATTTGTCGAAACATACGGGAGAAAACCTGAACTTGCAGAGTGCGAGATTATATGGAAAGACAGTCTTAATACTGAATACGTAAACATCGCAATTACTGATATACCTGAAGAATATGATAATACGATATTTTTCTACTGTAAAAGCCTCTCTGATTTGAAATCACTGGCTGACTATGGAAAAGAGGATTTCATAGTAACGGGTTGTATCAACTTCACAGACTTGGGAAATAAAACATAAAATCTTTTTTATCCCCCAAAAGTTGCCTGATATGTAAACTTTTTATATATTTGCGTCATGAAACAGGAACGGACCATATCAGCATACAAGAATTATTTTATGGACTTTATCTCATCTCTCAGAAAAGAGGAAGCCCGCAAGATATACTACATTCTTGATATGCTGAAAGTACAGGAAAGGGTAAGCAGCAAGTTCGTAAAGTATCTGCGTGAAGAACTCTATGAAATCCGTGCTGAATATGGAGGCAATATCTTCCGGGTATTCTTCATATTTGATGACGGGAACATCGTAATCCTGTTCAACGGATTTCAGAAAAAGACACAGAAGACACCGCCTTCTGAAATAGAAAAGGCATTAAAGATAAAGGAGGAGTATTATGAAAGCAAGAAATGAAAACCTGACCAGCATCGATGCTATCATGGATGCGGAATTCGGCAAGCCGGGAACACCTGAACGTGAGGAGTTCCGTAAGGAGGCATACGCCTACTGCATGGGACAGATTATATGTGATGCCAGAAAGAAGGAAAAGATGACCCAGTCTGAACTGGCTGAAAAAATCGGGACCAACAAGTCCTATATCTCCAGAATTGAAAAAGGTATTGTAGATCCGGGTATCAGTACGTTCTGCCGTATCATTGATGCACTCGGATTAAAGATTGAAATTGTCAAACCGGTATTATAATAGAAAATTATCAGGAAAAAGCCAGAGAAAACTTTTACCGCAACCGTCCATACGGTATTCACATTGATTATGCCAGGAAAGGATTTGTACTGTTCAATCACTATACAAATAGTCTCGGCAAACAGGAAACCGGTTCTATTGAAGGACTTCCCCTTGAAAAGTTCGAGGATGTTGACGCGATACCATTGAACGGGGAAATTATAAAAAATGGTAACCAGACAACAGATATCTATTTCTATACAGACGATTCAAATCCTTACAGAAACATGAAGCTGGATATGGATGCGCTGAAACAGTATAACAGGTTCATTTATCCCCTGTCACTTTTTTTAGACAGGATATTATAACAAGACAGCCGTGAATCATGACAAATTCACGGCTGTCTTGTTTTCTATGGCATAAACAGTAATCTGTATTCTTCTTTTCTTCTCCTTTCAATTGACAGAATCTTCTTTCCTTTATAGTGACAATATCGTATGAAGTCCGCATAAATGTCCCGATTACCGGCTTCCAGTTTCCTTATCAACGTGCTTTTGGGCATCCTGCCATAACCGAGCAACTTATATGGTCCCACCTGGTATGCCAGACATGCAACCAAAAGCGAATCCTTTCCCAGATGACGGAACAATGCACACATTTCCTTCAGGTCTTTTCTCAGAATACTGTCTCCCTCACTTTCTGTCAGTCTGGCGGGAAACTTTTCCCCTTTTCTGATACGGTGACCGTATGCAACATACGGATGATGTTCCGGACCATGCCATCCTTCATATTTCTTGATACACCTGACAGCCGTTTCCCAACGTGAGTCTTCCACATTTCCCTGTGCACGCAGGGAAGTTACCGTCATGGCCAGTACCACCAACGGCAGTACTGACCTTAGAAGCCTTACGGTTATTATAGGACACCTCCTTCCTGAACTGACAATGAATCTTCCACAGTACCTGTTTCTTCATCACCTGCATCGTTGAAGTCAAATTCCATTTCCGTCATGTTTCCCCAATTGTCCTCGACAACGACAATGAAGTTCTGCGCCTCGTCACATAGTGAAGTATAATACAGCCTGAACTTCCGGTCCTCCAGCAGATAACGGTCATTCGGCTTGAATTCAAGACCGTTGTCCAGTTTCAGGGAACCTTCCCCGTCATACTGGAAATAACGGATCGTATAGACCGTACCGTCAAAATCGCCCTCACTTTTGAGTTCACATCGTATTTCCGCCGTCTCATTCCTGTTCAGTTCCTTGGGAACCGGCATTGTTTCCACGGTAAACGGATAACTTTGCTGGATTTCCAGCTCGGATTCGCACGAGGTCAGTACAAGACTGACCAGACCTATGCAGAACATGGCAATCTTGCCTGCCAGCCCAAATCCTTTTCTCATATTCTTTTCTGTCTTCATTTGTTTTCCTTTGTTTTTGTCAGATATTCATTCAAGTCCTTAAATCCATCATACAGACCGGAACAGTCCATAACCTTATTCCCGAAATGTATGTTCAAAGTCTCCAGTGCGGTAATCCCGGCCCGGTCACGGTCAAGAAAGCACCGGATTTTGCCGTAACCCTCCAGAACGGCATACGACCGTTCCAGATTGGATACTGAGTTCAGCACCAGGCAGTCCTCGTCCGCCACAGTCCGCAATACCAATGCCGAAAGGAAATCCACAAATCCTTCAAACACACAGCACGTATCCTGTTTCTTTCCGGACAGGGACACACAAGAAATGTCCTTGGGAGAGATGCATCCCTTGAACATCGGGTTACGGAGTTCATAACCGCCGCTCCGGTTCATGAAGCCTATGGCAAAATATCGTTTGCCCCGTATTCCATATGCCACTTCCTTGCAGAACCTCCCGGCTATGGCCGGATCAATGCCTCTCTCTTTCAGGTAGCTTTTCAATGCCTCATGACTCAGTTCCGTCACTTTCACGTCCTCGAATCCGGAAACGCGGGGTATCTTCTTACGTTCCTGTAAAGGCCGGAGGGGAAGGATGCCGGATTTCCCTGAAAGGAACTCCAGCTGTTCCATGAAACCGGTGCTTCCGGTCAGTTCTCCGGCAAGATGGAAGATGTCACCTCCCTTTCCGAGGCCAAAATCAAACCAGACATTCCGCTGCGTATCCACCTTGAAGGATGCGGTTCTCTCATTTCTGAAAGGGGATCTGAACCAGACATCATTTCCTTTACGGGATACAGGCATATGCCCCAGATCTTCAAGAAAACCGACAAGAGAAATCCGTCTAATCTGTTCCAGTTCCATAACCCGCTAATTTATCATAAAACGAATGCCGATTCCATATTGGGTATGGCAATGTCCGAGACTTCCGTCCCACAGGAAACGCTCACGCAAGGAAGCCGTCAATGCCACACGGTCGGCAAGATACAGTTCCATCTCCAGCGTCAGGGCACAGCCGTACACAAAGGCATCGCCGTTTTTCAGGGTGGCCCCGTCATAGAGTTTTTTATCGGACCAGTTTACCGTCTCATATCCGGCCAGTGCCGATCCTCCAAGATTGAGGAAGAACACTTTTCCCGCATCGGAAAGGAAATTCAGGTAATATCCGCCTTCTGCCGTAAACTGCGCCGAAGGGATGGTCACATGACGGTAACCGTGTTTCATATGCAGGTATTCCGCTCCATATACCCATTTGTTCCCGCCTTTGGCATAGCTTGAAAGTGTCATTCCCATATAGTATCCGTTATCGGAAGCCATACCTCCACGCATTTCCACACCCTGCATCCTTGGCAGAATCCGCTGGGCTTCTGCCTGTCCCACGGAAAGGACAAGCAGCAATGCCAGCATATACAATACTTTCGTTCTCATCGTACCTTCAGTTCGTTGATGGTTTCCGCACGCACCAGGTCTTCGTTGACCACCTCAAAACTCTGGTGACGGCCGCCCTGTTTCTCATACATCTCTACAACCAGTTTCTTGTCATCCGGTATCGTAAACTTGGGAAGGGCGAATACCGTACATTCCGAATCCCTGCCGTTTACACGTGTCACATAATTATAGGCACGCAGCGGATAAATCACCTGCTCCTGCATGGCCGTACGCTTCATCACCTTTTTGTCCACCACCTTGAACGTAATGAAATCCACGTCAAAAGGCACATTCGAGGAGTTCTTTACTTGGGTATGGAAATAAAGCAGGTCATTATGGGTGTACAGCCCTTTGAGCAGATACTGGATACCGAAACGCTTGCAGCCGATATGACGGATACGGCGTTTGTCATTCTCATACACGGATTTCATGATAAGACGTACCAGACGGGGTGACTCGTTATCCAGCTCGGTCAGATAGATTTCCATGGCATTGTTGGGACGGTTCACCGATTCTCCGTCATGGATGAAATCACACATCTCCACATTCAGCAGCAGCGGCTCGTCGGCATACTTCACGTTGAAGGTATAGAAGTTCCCGTCTTCGGTTATTACAGACATATTGGTCTCCTCCCTGAAATTGCGTGTCGTGGCCTTTACTCGGATTACATTCTCGGCACCGTCGGCCTTGCCGGCTATCAGGTTTGTAGAACCGAGATCTACATACTTGACCGGAGCCGGGAAAATGACATGGACGGTCTTGTCATAAGTTATTTCCAGTCCGTGCGGCGGAATCATCTGGCTGAAACCGATCTTGCGGGTCAGCCCCTCATAATAATCACCGCTACTCTGCTGCGCCCAGGCAGCCGATACGCCCAGTAAAAGGGCAAACATCATCAGAATCTTCTTCATGTGCTTTTGTTTAATGGTTGTCTTTTCTTTCATAGTTTCCTGTATTTCATTTCTCCGGTGAATGGAGCAGTACCCGGTGTCCGGCCTTCAAAGTAATCTTTACCGTACGCATCCGTTTGGATATATACTGGGAAACGCCCTGTATCACACCTTTTCCCAGATCTGAGGCAATCTGCGCCCCGGCATCGGTGGAAATGTTGATGCTGCTGTTCATCGAGGTTCCCATGTTGGCGGCAATCTCCCTGGCAGCGTCATATTCCAGTGAACCCGGCACCAGGATTCCCTGCTGTCCGTCCAGATCATAGACTTCCAGTTCCACCGGCAGGATAGTTCCCTTGTATTCCACGGCATTGACCATAATTTCCAGCCGTTCACCCTGTATGCGTGTGCCACCTACCAGTACGGTCCCTTTCGGTATGAAGCGTCCGGCAACAGACATGGGCTCGGTAAGCCGCAGGCGCAAGGCCTGTCCGTCGGATACAGTCTGCGTACCGTGTACACAGGCAGCAATGGTATTGCCTTCCGTTACTGTCTTCCGGCCGACAGCCGTATTGAAACCGGCATTGCGTTCTCCCGAAAAGGCGGATATGAACTCTTCGTCGCTCATAGGTCTGGAAAGCGAGGATACCACCTCATTGTGAACCTGTTTCACCGGCATGGCTTTTTTGTCCTCCGCTTTTCTGACAGGAGAAGGAGTCTCCACAGCCTGACGGTTATTGTATTTGGCGGCCAGTTCGTAGGATTTTTCCATCAGGGCCATCTTTTCCTCCATGCCTGACAGTGGCTCCTGCTTCTGCTGCTGTTGCTGCATACGCTCCAGTTCCTCAATCCTTTCCTGAAGCCTTTCCTTTTCCGGATCGGTCCGCGGTTCATAGATACTTCCCAGCGTACGGTTCATCTCACGGTAGGCTCCGGCCGAGGAACTGACCGGTCCGGCATTTCCTTTTTCTGTTTCCGTTTCCGTGTTTGTTTGCCTCTCTGGTGGAATGTTATCGGGAAGACGGACACTGTCTTTCCGTTCCTCTTTGGCAAACATGGACTCCGCAGTTTCAAAGAATGTCTTCCTTTTCCTGCTTTCCTGTTCCATCAGAGCCTTTTCATAGGCATCCTTCTTGTTTCCTTCCAGGCGGCTGTCCTCGGGAGAAGGGATTTCCGTATTGAATCCCTGTCCTTTATCCTGCCGCTCCCGTTCCTGCCCGGAAGGTGAGAATATCAGATAGAAACTTCCCAGACACAGCAGGAACATCAGAGGATACACAACAAATCTGGCGCGTTTGCGTTTCTGTTCCTCACTCAGCGGCTTCCTGTCCTTTGAGGACCGGAGCCTGAACGGTTTCATCAGCCGTTCCATTACTTTCTTGACTTTTTCTTTCTCCATTTCTTACAATAGATTGAATGAACTCCATACGGAGTGAATCCTTTTCCATAAATTCCATTCCGGACTCCTGGTTCTTACTGCCTATAAACGGTCTGCATGCCGTATAGACACATGCGGCGGCAAACGGGACAAACAGTATCCAGAGAACGGCCTTGCGCTGTTTAACGGTAAGTCTGTGGCAGAACCTCCTGAGTTGAAGGTCCGCCTGTCTCGTCAGGTTCCTTTTCATCGCTCTACGCTCCTTATGTCCTTGTTTTCCAGTATGGTCAGATGTTCGATGATAAAGCCGTTGGGGTTGTCATCGGAACGGGACGTATTCTGAAGCTGGCAGTCAGTCACCAGCGAACGTTCCGTCACATTACTCTCACGGATAATCATCTGGCGGGCATACGTCCTGGCCCTGTAGGGGTATCCGGAAAAGTCGCAGACCACGCTGTCCACCCGTACCACCTGATTGATATTACCGGAAATGAGACGGTTATAATATCCTTTCTCGGCAAAATCCACATAGTAATGATAGGCGCTTTTGTCCGCCAGCTGCAAGGCACGGTTGATATTGTGCTCGATGGCATCCTTCTGTGGCGACAGTCCGAAAAAGAGCTCATGGAACCTTCTTACATGCTCCCTGGCTTCAGCCGGACGGTTCTGTGAAAGATCCTGCGAAAGGGCAAGCATCAGTGACTTGCCGCCATCGAGTACATAAATTTTCTCACGCTGTTTCTCCGCAAAGCGGTATGAGTTCCACAGGGCAAAGACGGTCACGAGCGTGCAGCATCCGACAAAGACCGCAAGCATCAGGCGTATCCGTCTGAAGCTGCTTTCAATATTGGTCAGTGATTTGAATTCCATCTGTTTTCATGATTTTTATGTTCCTGTTCTGTTTATTTCCCACGCAGACGCCCTCCGATATTTCCCAGTCCGGAACCTGCGGCACCGGCTGCAAATCCTCCGGCCTTGGTCGCGGTACGGTTGATGTTGCGGTTGTAGTTTCCGGCACCGCCTGCCTGCACAATCCATCCGGCCACGGTCGGCACGGTAAAATATCCGATGATACCTATGAGCATGAAGATCACATATACCGAATTGGAGTTGTCCAGCGAATAGTTCGGATTGTTCTGGAGCTCCAGGATGTCGTTCTGCAGCATGAGCACCTGAATCTTGGCCAGCATACAGCTGAAAAGGTCACTCACGGGAAGCCACAGATAGACGGAAATGTAACGTGTGAACCACTGGCTGAGCGTGGACTGGAAACCGTCCCACACACTGAAGGCAAAGGCAATGGGACCAAGGATGGACAATACAACCAGAAAAAAGGTCCTTACCGTATCTATAAGCAGTGATGCCGCGGCAAAAAGCAGTTCCAGCAGACTGCGGAAGGCGTCACGGATATTCTTTTCCAGATTGTACATGCCCACTTCCATATACATGCCCATGCGGGTTGCCATGGCATCGGGCGACCATCCGAGCTCGTCCAGCTGACGGTCAAACTCCTCATCGCTGACCAGATAGGCCGTTTCCGGATTGCGGAGCATGGCTTCACGTTCCAGCCTGTCCTTCTGCTCACGGTACTGCTGCATGTCCATCGTCTGCCCCTCAAGCATCTTGTGGGTTCCCTGCACAATCGGACTCAGCACCGTATTCATCGTTCCGAGTACCAGAGTCGGGAAAAGCATGATGCAGATGCCTATCGCAAACGGGCGCAGAAGCGGATACACGTCTATCGGTTCGGCACGGGCAAGCGACTGCCAGACACGGACGGCCACATAGAACAGGGCACCGAGTCCGGCAAGTCCCTTGGCCACATCCAGCATATCCCCGCAAAGGGGCATCATTTCATTGTAAAGGCTCTCCAGAATGGTATGGAGATTCGAGAAATCCACGGATAACAATACCATAGGCTACCAGTATTTGGAGGTGTCATTGCCATAGAGCTTCAGGACACGGTCAAGGTCATTCTTCTTGCGGGCACGCAGAAAACTCACGGCTATATTCCTGTTCGTATAGTAATTCACGAGATTGCGGTAACGGCGCATACTGGCATAACAGTCATCCACCACGTCCATACGGTCCTTGTCGGTCATGGAAAGGGTGCTGACGTTGATTACCTGCTTGAGGTCCTGCAACACCCCGTTGCTCTCTTCCAGAAGTTTGGTATAACCGAAAGCGATGGCATCCAGCTCCTCTGGAGAAAAGTTCTCGTCACCCAGCATCTTTTGGAAATTGGTCACGTAGATTTCCGACACGTCACCGACCATCAGGATAATCTCACTGACCTTACGGGCATCCTTCACCAGATTATTGACGGACTTCAGGGCATCATAGTATTTCTTGTACTGCTGGTATATCTTCACCGTCTCCGCAAAATTCTGGGCGGTACTTGTCGCAGTTGAAGAGGTATGCACGATATTGTCCGACATGTTGATGATACTCTGGGCAAGGTTTCCCGGATCGGTTACCACCCACTGTGCCCGTATCTGTCCGGCAAGAAAAAAGGTTCCTGCACAAAGCAGCAGCAGTCTTTTTCTCATGGACGTACCTCCTTCCTTACATAGTCACCGTTCGGAGAAAAGGTCAATACGTCAGCCGCCTCATTGTAGGCGATGTCTATGCGGTAGCCGGTATTGATGAACAGGTTACCGTTTTCTTCCACCAGCAGATAGGTTTCCGGCTTCAGCTTCCGTGTCTTTCCGCTGCGGGCGAAGACCGTCACCTTGTAGGCGTCCCCTTCCTTATATATAAGGACATCGGGCTTGCCTTCCACACTGCTCCATGAACCGCACAGGCGGTCACAGTCCTTGAACCTGCTCTCACTGCAGCTCTGCAGAAGCAGTGATGCCGCCCCGATCAGGCAGGCGGCCAGTCTGTACAACTGTCTGTTTTTCATGTCTTGTCTTTTTTAATGATGTTGTTCTTGTTTTACTGAATCTCTCAAAGTCCCATCTTGCGTCTCTTTGGCTTCGGAGTGACCGGGATGTGGACTTTTCCGGTCGGCCTGTCCTTACAGGCTGGCTGCCGACATTCCTTGCGGATAATGGTATCGTCCTTTTTGTTTGGGGACTTCAGGCCAACCATGGTTTCAAACCTGGCATAAAGTTCTTTATATGCCTTTTCTGACTGTTGCCGCCTGATTTCATCCGGGGAATTCCGGTCAATGCCGTATTTCATGAGAAAACAGGAATTAATGAAAGGGCTGTCAATATTCTTCGGGTTGGCGATGAAACCTCCCAGCTTTTCCAGTTCCCCGTACAGCTTGTCGAGATACTGTACGGGAGGAGGGGAACAAAGCCGCTCGAAGACCTTCTCCACAGCATGTGTCAGTCTTACATCGACCTCTACGGCATCAGGTATCTCGCCTCTGAGCCTTCTTTCCCTGTAATCTTCCGGTTCCATACTTTCAAGCCGGTGGTACAGTTCATAGTCCTCTGAAAATCCGTAATGTTCACGGATATCCTTCGGTATGTCCCATCCGTTCATCAGGGACCAGTAGAGACATTCGATTGTCTCCTTACGCTTTCTTTCATCCGATTCAAAACTGTCATTCATAACCGTTATGCTTTACCGTTTGACCTTTTCCTTTCCCTTCTCATTTCCGCAATGCGTTTCACGGCCAGTTCCAGATTTCCGCCCAGTTCCTTGGCCAGCTTCTGCAATTCCAGCTTTTCCGACTCTTCCGTGGTATATACGGCATATTCCTCATCGCTGACTTCCGTGGCATACACGGCCGAGTGGGTACCGCCAAGACCGATCCAGACCTCACGGTAGAAACGTCCGGGATGGTTGGCCTGATTAATGGACAGGATCTGTCCGCGTTCCTTGTCGGTCAGTCCGAGAAGCCGCTGGATATGGTCGAACTTGTTCATGTATTTCCGCTGGTCAAGAAGAATCTTGCAGTCACTGTTGTTGATGATAGCTTCCTTCACGACAGGGGAACTGATGATGTCATCCACTTCCTGGGTGACCACCACGGCCTCACCGAAATATTTTCTGACGGTCTTAAATAAATACTTTATGTACTCACTCATATTGGCGGACATCAGGGCTTTCCAGCATTCCTCAATGAGTATCATCTTGCGGATGCCTTTCAAACGGCGCATCTTGGCGATGAAGGTTTCCATGATTATCAGCGTGACCACGGGCAGAAGCACCTTGTTTCCGCTGATATTGTCCAGCTCAAATACGATAAAGCGCTTGTTGGTAAGATCCAGTTCCTTGTCCGAATTAAGCAGGAAATCATAATCACCGCCACGGTAGAACGGTTCCAGCACGTTCAGGAAACCGTCGATGTCAAAATCCTTCTCACGGACTTTCTTCTCCTCAATCATCCGGCGGTAGTCATCACGCACAAACTCGTAGAATCCGTTGAAATCGGGTCTGACATCCCTGTTTTCCGTTATCCTGCGGATATATGCGTTCACCGCTCCCGAAAGGGCCACTTCTTCCGAACGCCTTGGGGCTTCATCCTCACGTTTCCAGAGTGTGAGTATCAGTGTCTTGATGCTTTCACGCTTTTCCACGTCAAATTCCCCGGAATCCGTATAGAACGGATTGAAGGCGATGGGATTGTCCTCCTCATAGGTGATATAGATACCGTCCTCGCCATGTGTCCGGTCATGAATCAGGCTGCAAAGTCCCTGATAGCTGTTTCCGGTATCCACCAGCAGGATATGGGTACCCTGTTCATAATACTGGCGGACAAGATGGTTCGTAAAGAAGGATTTACCGCTGCCGGAGGGACCGAGTATGAACTTGTTGCGGTTGGTGATGATTCCCTTGCGCATGGGCAGGTCACTGATGTCCAGATGAAGCGGTACGCCGCTCTGCCTGTCCGTCATACGGATACCAAACGGGCTGGGCGAACTGCGATAATTCGTTTCCGAAGCAAACAGGCAGACAGCCTGTTCCAGAAAGGTATAGAAACTTTCCTCAGCCGGAAAATCGCCCGCATTGCCTGGAATACCAGACCAGTACAGCACCGGAGTATCTATCGTGTTGTAATGAGGTACGCATCCCATCAGGGCAAGCTGGCTGCCGGTATCGTTCTTGATACGCCTTAACTCTTCCTCGTCTTCCGCCCAGGCCAGTACGTTACAGTGGCACCGTACCGGAACAAGCCCTTTCGTATGCGCCTCGTCAAGATACATTTCTGCCCATTCATAGTTCACGGCATTGCTGCGGCTGTATTTCGACAGGGACAGCATGTTGCGTGAGGTCTTTTCCATGCGTTGCAGGATTTCCTGCGCGTCATCGATGAACACGTACTGCGAATAGACATGGTTGCATGAAAGCAGGAGTCCTACCGGAGCCGCAAACGAAAGACGGCAGTCGCTACGGTCCGTGGATAAGCGCTCATAGCGCATGTCCGTGCCCACACTGCCGGGAAGGTCTTCCGTATCGGAAAGCACATGCAGGCAAAGACGTTTGTCACCGATGCGCATACGTTCCGGATCAAGGCAGATGTCCTGTAATACGGGGTGCGTGTCCTCCATACCGAGAGTCAGGTATCTTTCAATCAGCCCGGGACATTCTTCCGTTCCGATAACCTCTTCAGTTCTGAGACGCTTCATCCTGACATGCCCCGAATCGTTCATGATACGCTCGAACTGCTCCACCGCCTCCAGAAATTTCACGACCGAATCCCAGTCCGTGATTTCCTTGGGAAGGATATAGCCGCGGCACAGGGTACTGAAATCACTGCGGCGGCGGGCACGTTCGCGTGTAGTCTTTGTCAGATACAGGAAGCAGCGGTGTCTGAGATACGGGCGTTCGTTGAAATGACGCTCATAGCTGCGGGACAGGAAACTTTCCGTCCCGTCTCCTTCGCTCCGGTAGTTTTCCTTGACGAACCAGTCCTGCTTGTACACGACAGAATAATTTGGAAGCACCTTCATGGCCTTTACCCAGGTACCGTGAATGGCTTCATATTCCGCCGCCGTCACCGTGTACAGTTCAGGCAGCTCGACCTCGAAGGCTACCGTAATGTCCGCATCCTTGCTTACGATGCAGTTGTTTTCCACGGCCAGAATCGGGAATCTGTCTTCCAGATCACAGGCCTTCAATACACTTCTCATTTCTTTCTCTTCTTTTTGGTTAATGCTCTGAATATTCTGCGACGGGCTGACAAATAGCGCGGATGGCGTTTTTCGGCCAGCATCTTCATCAGCCCGTGCTCACCGTAGCGGGCATTCATGCGGAAGGTCAGCCATACGGCCAGGGTACCGGATACCGCCCCGAAAGACAGGCATACCAGCTGGCTGACACCGGCCATATACAGGACAACCACCGCAAGAAAGACCGATACAAGGCCTCCGGCAAAAAAGAACAGGTACTGTGATTTCAAGCCCTTGAACTCAATCGGACGGCCTGCTCCTTTGTTGATACGGTAATCCATGGCTTACAGGAAGAAGGAACGGAGAATGGTGGCGGCCACAATCAGGAAGATGCAGGCGAAGAACCAGCTCGCCGCAGTCTTGGACGTATCGGGATCGCCGCTGCTGAACTTGCCATACGTCTTGATACCGCCGACCAGACCGAGTACGGCTCCAATGGCATAACACAATTTGGTGGCCGGATCGAAATACGAAGTCATAAGGCTGGTAGCCTCATTGATGCCGGCAAGACCCTGTCCCTGTGCGAAGGCACCTGCCGCTGCCAGCACACACAATACTGAAAATAGGATTCTTCTCTTCATTGTCGAATCATTTTGGGGTTTGACATAAATGTTGAATTCGACTGCAAATATATAAGGCTTAAACCGCTGTGATACAACACCGTCATCAGGTGTCACCAGATGTCATCAGATGTCATTCAGGAAGCCTTACAGACATAAAAAAAGCATCCCGAAAAGATTTCCGGGATGCCTGAATATATCGGTGTCAGATATATTTCCGCCACTCGTCAGACGGTTCATTCCCATCCTTTACTTTAAGCGGTTTGGGGTTGCCGTCCTCGTCAAGATACCTTTCTATCAGTTCCTCTACAATCGCGGAATTCTCCATATTGGAAAGGAACACATCAATCAGGCTGGTCTGCCTGATGGAGAACAGGACACGAGCTGCCTGCATGGCCTTCTCATGGTCGGCTTCATCCTGATGTGTCAGATATTCGCCGAGTACTTCCATGTCCCTGCTGGACAGAACAGGTGATACGGATTCCACTTCGGGAGACTCCGCATCAAGGTCTTCCTGGACTTCCTGCAGGAGTTTCATCTTATCCAGCTGAAGGTTGCATTCCACATCTTCTTGCTGCACATCTTCCTCCTCACCGATAAAATTCCTTTCAAGTGGCTGGCTCATGAAGGGAGCGGCAGTCTTTCCGGCATTCTCGTCCAGATAGACATAACGGGTACTTCCCATCACTTCTGTATCTGAAACCGCAGATTCCGTTACGACAGTTTCTTTCTTTTCCTTCTTCACGCAAGGTTTCCCATAAAGCAGGGTACAAACAGTTTCGATACGCCTTCTCCAGCCATACACGCTGTACAGCAAATAGCCTATACAGACAATCCGTACACAGAAGTATATCAGCTCTTCCATAAAGAATCCTTATAGAGAAAACATTCAAGTTCATTCTTCAGCAATTCTCCGTGGCGTTTCAAGTGCTCCTCCACGATATTGCTCACATAGACTGAAACACTCATGCCGGGAGCCATAAACGGAATAAGGCGGCTTGCCTTGTTATACAAACCGCAACGAATACGAATCTGACGTCCTTTCCCGACTGGAGCATCGTTCAGATAGACACGGCTATATTCGGGAAAGCAGTTCGCTATTCCTATTTTCTCATTCAAATCTCTGACCTGTCTTTTCAGTGAACAAATCTTATTGGACAGTACATAAACGCAACATAACAGCAGACCGCAAACCAATACGGCAACAGTCAATACAATCCACATCATTTTCAGAATGTTTTTGGGGTTTTTCGGCGAAACAGCTCGCCAAGCTCTTCACTGTAAGTCTCAAGATGGTGTGCCAGCACATTATCCAAAAAAGCGGGCACACTCATGTCATCACTCAGAAGGGGAAGGATACGGGCCAGCCTGCAATACATGTCATAGCTGATATAGGTCTGCTTTCTGTGTACGGACTTCTTTCTGTCCAGAAACAGTTCCTTGTACATTTCCACCTTCTCTTCCAGTCCGGGGTCAGCGCGAATCGTTTTGCGGGACTTTTCCTGTCCCTGTGTCTTTACTTCCGGCACATTTTTTTCCTTTTCTGTGACAGGAAGAACATTCTCACCGACATCTGCTCCAGATTTACCACAGGAAATGGATTCACTGGCCATCATGTCCTTCAAGGCATCCTCATCCACCTTGAATATCTCTCTTTTCTTTGCCATAGTTCTTATCCCGGAAATATGATACGTTCCATCTCCTGGGCAAAAGCCTCAAGACGGCTGTCTTTCAGTAGTGATTCGGAAGGAGGAAGAAGGGTGCAGCGGAAATGCTGTCTGGAAGAGGGTGTCATTTCCTTGTTGAAGCGTTCAAGATCCGGAAGTACGGTTTCAAAGACCTTCAACCCCATACGGAGCACTATTGCATTATACATTACATACAGTTCTTTTGAAGTACGGCTGTCCATACGGTTCCAGAATAAACGTATGTCCTTCAGGGGAGCTTCCGGATGCTGTCCGATAAAATCCTGAACGGTCGATACAAAGGAAAGGCTGCTCTGCATGACCATACGGTCCTTTACAATGGGAGTAAAGATAAAATCCATGTTCATGACGGACTCGAATACACCACGGGAGTTCACCGTTCCGGGAAGATCGAAGAATATCAGGTCATAGTCGCCTTCCAGTTTGCCGGGAATCTCTGCGGCTGCCTCCGGCGTGGAAGTGACAATCGGATAGGCCTTACGGGAACCGTCTTCAAACTGACGGCAGAAAAGCCGTTGGTGATACTCGCTTTTCTCAAGGTTCTTCAAATCCCTTCCCCTTAGTTTTTCCAGACTGAACTGTGGATAGTCACAGTCAACGACAGCAACTTTCAGACCTTTTACATAATTAAAATAACTGGCAAGAACCGCTGTTACCGTGGACTTGCCCACACCGCCTTTCTGATTGCTGAAGGCGACAAGAATCGGACGTTTGTTCATACCTTTTGTTTTTGGGGTTAATATTCACTTTTTCTTTCACTAATCTTATAATGGCATTACGCTATTGTGATACTATTGTTGCCATGTTATTATGTCCTTATGTTATTGCAATACTATGTTGTTATGTTATTATATCCTTATGTTATTGCAATACTATGTTGCCATGTTATTATGTCCTTATGTTATTGCAATACTATGTTGCCATGTTATTATGTCCTTATGTTATTGC
>ERZ1694966.31-NODE-31-length-135197-cov-43.984994_pt1 | contig 135197 bp, 130 predicted proteins | sample MGYA00581611_ERZ1694966 | MGnify/ENA primary metagenome ERZ1694966 (study PRJEB42213, sample SAMN07424282) | human gut metagenome | biome: ENVO:00009003; feature: ENVO:2100002; material: ENVO:00002003 | host: Homo sapiens | place: USA | collected 2014 ...
CCGGCTGATGGAAAAGCTGCTCGTACTTCTGCGCCAGTTCCGGGGTCAGGGATGCAAAGTCCTCCTCGCCCAGTCCCACCACCAGAAAGGTCCCGGCAACAGCATCGTACATCTGCCCATCCTCGTCCCGCAGGGCACGGTTCAACGGCAGCCCCATGAGCTTGCCCTCGTCATGGCAGATGATAGCCACCGGGTCCGCAAAGGGGTAAACGGCATCAATCGAGCCGCCCACTGCCTCCTGCAAATCTTTGAGTTCTGCGCCGATGCTGACGTTTTGGGGATGCTCATTGGGCTTCACGAGAAGAACGTCCAGCATCTTCTTTTCCGAAAGCTCCCGTTCGCCAACCGTTTTGAAATCGACCCCAACATAATCCTCATCGGTGAGGACGTAATCTCCATCGCGCCATCCACGGTCAACCATACGCTCCGCTTCCTCCTGCGAAGCGGCTTCTACGGTCACGGTGCGCTGAAGGGTCTCCGTGATCTCCACATCAAATTTCTTCATGGTTATCCTCCTGCCCGGCATGGGCGGCGTTCAGCAGAGCCGCCACGAAGAAGCTGAAAAAGGCACCTGCTTCAAAAAATGCGAAACCGATAAAAAAGTTCAGCATAGTACACCTCAGTCGATGCAGATGCAGGGCAGCTTCTGGTCGTCTGCCATCAGGGTGATGCTGTGGCTTGCCAGATACTTCTGGAACAGGTAGACCTCATCAATGGTCAGCGAGATGACCTCGCCATCCATGTTGGTGCGAGCCAGAATCACCGGGCCGGTCAGGTAGTGTTTGCCGCCCATCTTCAGCACCTGCGCCGGGTTGTAGCAGAGCAGCAGCGAGGTGTTTGGGAGGTTCAGGCAGGCGTCGTCCTCCTCAAAGCAGGGCAGGATGCCCGGAGCTTCGTCCAGCGTGATGACGGTCAACTCCATGTCCGGGGCGATAGCTGCGAGGTAGACCTCGCCGCTCCGGTTTGCCGCCAGTGCAGCGCAAATACGCACATCAATGGTGATCTCCTCGGAGCGGATGGTACGGGTAGCGTTGTTTTTCATAGGCTTTTCTCCTTCTGTTTACAAAAGAAAAAGACCCCATCGGGTCTTTCGTTACGGTATAAGTCAGCGTTCATTCTGCCGCTGCTGTTTGCGCTGCCACGCATCCAAAAGCTGGATGATCTTCTCCTCCATCTGTTTGGGAGTGTAGCTGCGTGGGAAATACTTCCGCAGGATCTCGTTTTTGATGGTCACGGTATCCAACTCGCTTTTCTTTTCTTCCCCCATAATATCAACTACGGCTTCTGATGTGAAATTGCCCTCCTGTGCCAACTTTTTTATGCGCTTTGCTTGTGAGAATGAGGGCGCATTTTGCGTATCGTCCATGGCATTTATCATCTCCTGCTGCTGTTCAGTAGAGAGATAAGACAGTTCCACCGCAGGATTAAATGATACTTTTTTCTCATCTACCATATTCAGCAGTTCAGGAATGAGGTTCGTCAAACGAATAAATCGTTGGACTTGTCTGCCACTTTCACCGCTTTCTTTACCAATAAGATCGGCTGTTTCAAAATTCCCGACAACTTGTCGGGAATTTTCTTTTGATGGCCTACCAGCAGTTCTTTTCATAGCATCCATCTTCATTTTGTACGCAAAAGCCCTTTCGCTAGGCGAAATGTGTTCTCGCTGTAAATTGGAATCGACCATCAAAATGGTGGCAGCATCATCGTCCATATTTCTTACAATGACAGGCAGCGTTTCCAGTCCGGCCATCTTTGCGGCGAACTGACGGCGGTGCCCGGAAATGATTTCATAACCATCACCATCTGGGCGCGGCCTTGCGATAAGCGGAGCCAGCACACCAAACTGAGCGATACTTTCTACCGTCCGGGTCATGGCTTCATCATCCACGACCTTGAAAGGATGGTTGGTGAACGGATGCAGTTCACCGATAGGGATTTGCTGCACCTGTTCCCGCTGCTCCTCCTGTCGGTTTTCCTCGGTGGAAAACAGGTCATCTAGCCCTTTCAGAGCTAAGTTTCCGCTGTCGATCGGCATCTGCCAGCACCTCCTTTGCAAGAGATTTGTAGGCTTCTGCCACCTTGCCCTTGGAGTCATAGGCAAAGATGCTTTTTCCTGCCGCACTGGTTTCCGCCGCACGGACTGACCGTGGGATAGTCTGCTCGAACACCTTCAGGTGCTTTCCGTATGCCTGCCGGATCAGGTTGCTGATCTGTTTTCCGTAGTTGGTGCGGTTGTCGGTCATGGTCAGCAGGATACCCTCGATTTTCAGCTTCGGGTTGATTTGCCTTCTGACTTTTTGGACAGTCTGCAAAAGTTGTTCCAAGCCTTTTGCGGACAGGTACTGCGCCTGCACGGGGATCAGGGCAGCGTCTGCCGCCGCCAGCGCATTCACGGTCAGCATCCCAAGGGAAGGGGTGCAGTCCAGCAGAATGAAATCGTACTCGCGCTTTGCCCCCTCCAACACCTGCTTCAGCATCTTTTCCCGGTTCATGCAGTTGACGAGAGACACTTCCAGCCCTGCCAGTTCAATGTTTGCCGGAATCAGGTCAACGCCCTCCGCATGGTGCAGGATACTTTCGCCGGGCGGAATACTTTGGTCATTCATGGCTTTTGCCATCAGGGTGGAAAGGGTGGTGGGCAATTCATCGGGCTGCTGCCAGCCCATGCTGATGGTCAAGCTGCCCTGCGGGTCAGCGTCCACCAACAGGACTTTTTTGCCCTCCATCGCCAGCCCAATGCCCAGATTCTCACAGGTGGTGGTCTTGCCGGTGCCGCCTTTCTGGTTGACGATGGCTATCGTGGTTGCTTTCTTTGAAATTCTCATCACCTCCGTATCGCTAAGTCGTGATTGGTTTGGTTCTGGTAGGAAAGCTGCATGGTAGTCGGTGCGTTGTACAGAGAAGCGAGCAGATATTGTTTCATATTACGGATTGGGCTGCTGTTCTCTGCAAGGCACCTCAGCACAAAGCGGATATGGTCGGCATTCAGTTTTTTCAGCCGACTGTGTACCACCTCGGTGGGCTTATCGTCTCCGGCAATCCGCAACATCTTGCGTTTGGTGGAACAGGTGTCCACAAGCAGGTCTACGATCTGGTAGATGGTGTCCTCATCATCCGGGCAGAGCCGGAGCAGGAGTTCTACCTCTAACGCCTGATAAAAATAATCCTCAAGCTGCTCCCGGATGCCCCCGGAATAGATAGGGTCAGGATCGTTCCACTCTGTTTTATTCTTATCAGTCTTATTTGCTTGCGGTTTTGGCTGCACTAGAATTGCGCTTTCGGCAGCACTAGAATTGCTGTTTGGGCGATTCTGTACTTGCGCTTTTGGCAGTCCAGACGAAAAGTCCTTGACGTAGATCAGGCTGGGTCTGCCCAGACCACGGCGTTTGCGCTCGATGAGGTCGATGTCCTCCAGTTCCCGGAACAGCTTGACCGCCTTGTGTTCGGCGCAGCAGAGAGATTCCTGCACTTCCCGGACGGTGTAAATGATATACACCCGTCCCTGCTCGTCCAGCCAGCCGTTTTTTGCGGACAGGCTCATGCGGTCCAGCAGAATGCCGTATAGAGTCCGGGCATCGGTGGAGAGCTGCCGGAAGCGGTGGTCTTGGAATAGTGCCTTGGGGATGCGGAAGTAGGAGAACAACTCGCCCGACTGGCCATAAAAGTAGTCCAGCGTCATTTGGTGTGACCTCGGATTTTCAACTGTATGGGTGTATTCATGTGGAAAACTATCACTCCTTTCCTGTCAGATGTAAAATACAACGTCCGTTGAAAAGGGTACTAAGCAAACAGGACTGCCTCACATACATTGCGCTGTGGAGCAGTCCTGTTCGTTTAATATGTAATTGTCATTGCACCTTCATGGCAGTCCTGTGCATAGGTGCGGAGCAGATCGAGGTGCTTTGAGGATTTTCGGACGATAGCCGTTGCACGGTCGCCGGACATAAACTCAACGACTGCAAGCCGTGGAATCGTCAGCGTGCCACGAATTTTGAAACCAACAAGGATCTTCTGATTGCACCATCGCTGGATGCTTTGTGCAGAGTAGCCTGTCAGTTCCGAAACTACCGGGGTGGTCAGCAGATCATCATATCCAACCGTGAGTTTTTCCCATAGGGTGTACAGCCCTGTTTTTTCCGGTTCTGTGAAATTGAAGCGGATGATCTCTGCGGCAGGCTTGTCCGGGTGCCGCTTGGAGCAGCCGTTCTTTCCGATATAAAAGCCTGTTGGCACTTTATACTTTTCGGGGTTATCTTCACGGTCACACAAGTAGGTGATCACATCGTGGGTCGCAATATGGTATTTGCGTGTTTTCTTTCCTGTATTGATACACGGAACGAGGCCGGAATCCAGAAGGTACTTTGCGTGTTGCTTGTTGATGCGAGCAACACGGTAGAACTGGTCTTTTGTCATTCCGTTGGGATATTCTTCGAGTATTTTATAGCACTCTAACAGAGTCCTCATGTTCATCCATCCTTTGCTGCTTTGATTTTGTCAGCGTCAGAAGCAACATATTGTATGGATGGATTCTGGCTCCCGGAATCTCTCTCGCCCGTTCTCTCCAAAGGGCGTAAAATCTCTTCTAATTCTCTCCAAAAGGCAGATTTTTCTGCGTTTTGGAAAGTGGGTTCAAATCCGCATGGAGCCTAGTGATTTTGGATTTTGATGAAATTTTGAGCGTAAATTCGATGGTTCGTATCTTCTGGCAAAGTGGGTTAATTACCTCTATCTTCCACCAAGTACCGTGAAGCAGGAAAAACTCGAAATCGTTTTGTCCTTAATCGGGCACGTGGGTTCGAATCCCACCATCTCCGCCAACAAAAGGCATCAGCTCAGGCTGGTGCCTTTTTTGCGGCTAGATGGTGCGGATGAGAACAGGGCGGCGGCCCGCAGGCCGCAAGCAACCAGCCCTGCGGGCTGTTGCTTAGCCCGCGGGAGAATATTCACCATCTCCGCCAACAAAAGGCATCAGCTCAGGCTGGTGCCCTTTTTGCGGCTAGATGGTGCGGATGAGAACAGGGCGGCGGTCCGCAGACCGCAAGCAATCAGCCCTGCGGGCTGTTGCTTAGCCCGCGGGAGAATATCCACCATCTCCGCCAGAAGTCGCAGATTGCATTTTGAGACAGGGGGGAATATACTTATATTGGATAGATTCCAATACTATAGCAATTCAACTTTTTAATGCAACAGCGGTGAATTGCATATCGCAAAGATGCCGTTTGAATGTTGCACGAATTTCTTAACTTGCGATAAAATTTGCGATAAACGATTTTTGGAAGGAATATAATCATGTCGAAAGATGAATATTTGATCACAGATCCACCCCTTAAAGCGCTGACTGTTTTTGCGATGCCGATGATCCTTGGCAGCTTTTTTCAACAAGTATACAATATGGCCGATTCCATAATAGTTGGTCAATTTGTTGGCTCCTCGGCACTTGCGGCTGTTGGTGCTTGTGCTGCACTGACCAATGTTTTTATTTGTGTGGCGCTTGGTGCTGGTGTGGGCGCAGGTGTGCTTGTAAGCCGCTATTTTGGTGCAAAAAATTATGGTAAAATGAAAACCATTGTGTCAACGTCCCTGATCAGCTTTTTGATCTTAAGCGTTGTCCTTGGTGTCTTTGGCTTTTGCTTTTCCCATTTCATGATGAGCGGATTACAGACCCCTGCCGATATATTGGAAGAAGCAGTATTGTATCTGCGGGTCTACTTTGTGGGTTTCCCGTTTCTATTCATGTACAACATTCTTTCCACCATGTTCACTTCCATCGGTGAATCCAAAATTCCGTTGGGACTGCTGATATTCTCATCTATCCTGAATATTTTTATGGATCTCTGGATGGTGGCCGGTCTTGGTCTGGGGGTGTTTGGTGCAGCCCTTGCGACCTTGATCGCACAAGGAATTTCTGCCGTGTTTTCGTTTTTGATCTTTCTGTCTCGGATGCGGCAATACAAGAGCTCCTTTAGCAGGTTCGACCGGCAGGAGCTGTATTCCATGCTTCGCATTGCGGTACCATCGGTTTTGCAGCAGTCCACAGTGTCTATCGGTATGATGATCGTGCAGGCAGTGGTAAATCCCTTCGGCACACAGGCACTTGCCGGGTATGCGGCAACGATGCGGGTAGAAAATGTTTTTTCGCTGATCTTCGTATCCATCGGCAATGCAGTTTCGCCGTTTGTATCCCAGAATCTTGGCGCAAAGAAAATTGAGCGTATCAAAAAAGGGTATCATGCTGCACTGGTGTTGGATCTATGCTTTGCAGTTCTTGCTTTCGTGGTCATTGAAACACTGCACACACAGATTTCCTCGTTGTTCTTGGGAAAAGACGGAACTGCGTTGGCCTATCAGGTGTCCGGTGATTATATGAGATGGCTTGGTTACTTTTTCATCTTCATGGGCATCAAGATGGCAACGGATGGCGTTCTTCGCGGACTTGGAATCATGCGGCCGTTTCTTATTGCAAATATGGTAAACCTTGCAATCCGCTTGTCTGTTGCTTTGATTTGTGCACCGCGTTTTGGCATTGCTTTTGTTTGGCTTGCAGTCCCGGCAGGTTGGCTTGCAAACTTCCTTATTTCCTATGCGGCGCTCAGAAGATCGTGGCCAGAGGATAAAGCAGCGGTATCTCAATGATTTCATGCAGTGGAGAGGTGCTTTGTTCTGACGGGTTTCACTTACAGAGAATGTGACGCGAAAAATTCGCCGGTGTTCCGTTCAGAAAATCAGATACTCGCTAAAATATCTGTCAGTGTGGCGACAAATGCTTCATCCTGCTCCTTCGTCCGCTTTGGGCTCCCCTTGGGGTGCTTTCCGGCACGGAGGAGCTTTTTGTTTTCATAACGCCGCAGCATGAGAGCTTCCATGTTGTCGGCGGTGTATTCCAGACCGTTCTGGTTCAGCACCCGGGCGCACTTGGCAAGGCACATACTCGCAAGGCCGTAGTCCTGTGTTACGACAATATCCCCCGGCTTTACCCGGTTAACGAGGGCAAAATCTACGCTGTCTGCCCCTTTATCGAACACCAGCGTCTGCGCACCTTCCCGCTCGATTTGGTGGGCGGTGTCGCACAGGATGATGACAGGAACGCCGAACTGTTTTGCAATTTGCAATGTCAGGTCCACCACCGGGCAGCCGTCGGCATCAATCAAAATATTCATCGGCTTTCCTCCATCGCCCACCGAAATGCCTTTGCCGTGCGCAGGTCAGCGTTTTTGAAATGCCCGCCGCTGTTCCACTCAAGGGTGCAGTCTGCGCCACGCTCTATAAGTCGGCTGTGCAGGGTGCGGATGTTATCACCTACCGCAGCCATGACAGCGTTTTTCGTATGCTCTTCCTTGTCGCCAAGGCTCAGATAAACGCGCTGTGCCTGTATCGGGTGCTGCTGTTCAAACTTCATCCATTCCGGAAACCACACAGAGGGCGAGGCGGCAGCGATACCGTAGAACAGATCAGTCTGGGTGGATGCCCACAATGCAAACAGCCCGGCCAGCGAGTAGCCGCCCAGAATGATTTTGACATTTTCCGGGAGAGGATACTGCTGCTTCAGCGTGGGAATGACCTGCTCTGTCAGAAAGCACAGGGTTTCCGTAGCCTTGCCACCAAATCCTTGCTTTCCCCACACAGCAGGGGCTTCCCACGGAGAAAGTGCATCGTTCCAGCTTTCCACGGGCACGGCCGCAAACAGAAAGTGGTGCGCACTCTGTGCAATAGCGGTAACCTCGCTTTCCATGCTTTGCAGCTCGTGTTCGCCTGTCATTTGGAGCAGCAGGTATTCTGCATGGGGCTCGCCGTAAATGCGGCAAGGTCTGTTCCCGATTTGCATTGTATGTGCGGTCATTGCGGCATCCTCCCGAAAAAATTTGATAAGCCCAGTATAGCAACCGAAAAATCATTTTGCAATTCAAAAGGCGTTCGCATTCGCAAGCAGTGTCTTCGTAAAAAAGCTGGCACCTGATTTGAAGTTGTGCGAGGCTTCCAGAGTGATGTATCAGCAGTTTTTGAACGATCATGCCGTAGCCCATAAGCGGCAGACGAACCGGGCACGTGGGATCTGAACAGGGCAGCGTTATTCAATACCGCTAAGCTCGCGGTACAGCGTGCGGGCATAGGAATCTGTCATGCCGCTGATATAGTCGGTGACCATCAGCAGCCGGAGGTATAAGTCAAAAGATTCCGTGCCGGTTCGGGTGTTTTGGTAATCCTGCTTGTAATTGCCGGAGAAAATGGCGAGAAGCTTTTTGTCGGCCTTGGAAGGTGCCTGCCCGTCGGTGCAGTATGCAGAGTCATAGTACAGCACGGCGGGAACAAAATGATCCAGCAGAAAATCGAGAATGACCTGTCCGGACAGCTCCAGTTTCAGGATGCCGGGCGTATCGAAGGCGAATTTCCGCATGGCCCCTTTCAGAATGTCAATGGTGATGGCGTGATTGGTTCCTTCAAACAGATCACCGCAGTAGGTTCCGGCCATGATCTCTTTATATTTGCAGGAAAAACGGTAGATGGCTACATACATCAGCCACTGACGCGTTTGGGTGAGCCATTTTTTAAATGCAGCGCTGGAAACGATCCGGCTGTAGTCCTTTTCAAATGCATTGATGGGATACTCCTTGAACGAATCGGGCTCAGGAGGTTCAGAAGAAAGCTTTTCAGTTGACAGCAATTTTGCCCATTCCATAATCAGTACACCTCGCTTTTGAAACGTCGTGATTAAAAACCTGCAAAAGGCATCGGCCTTCCATCACTGCCATTATACAAAAGAAACGCTGCTCCGGCAACAAAAAACGGATTCTCTGAAAAAAACACAAAAACTGCAGCTTGAACATGTGCAGAGTTCCAATTTATTTCGGGATCCGAAAAAAGGAAAGCGGAGTGTTATGCTGCGGTGTACTACTTCCGTCAGATGCACCCGAAATTGAATCAGACAAAAGCTTCCCTTTTCGTGGGCTGCGTGCCTGCGGCGGGGAAGCTTTTTTGTATGCCTGCGGGGCAGGAACGGCGGGATATCAGCCAGATTGCACAAAACGCATTGCACAAAATTGAACAGCTTTTCAGGAAAAAATCTTGCTATTCCGCTTGCGCTCATGTATAATGGACTTGACTTGAAAGGTAGGATGTTTAAAAACACTCTGCCGTATGCTGCTGCAGATGACTTGAAAGGTGGAACATGGGATGTTGTATAAGAAAGCTTCTGAGATGAAACCCACTCCGATCCCCCATTGCATGGGCGGCGAGGGCACCGTGATGATGGAACGCCTGCTGGATGCGCCTGCCGAAATGCTGGGCAAGGGCCGCGCCTACGTGCGCCACACGCTGGCACCGGGCGTGACCATTGGCAGGCACACGCATGAGCACGAGATGGAAAGCATGGTCATCGTCTCCGGCCGCGCGGTCCACATCATCAACGGCGAGGAGCAGATCTTGGAGAAGGGCGACATCATTGCCGCCATGCCCGGCGACACCCACCAGATCGCCTGCCTGGGCGACGAGCCGCTGGTGCTGATCGCACAGGTGCTGTACGAATAAAGGAGGAGCTTCAGATGGAACAGATCCGCAGTGCCGATGTTCTGGCCAATTTTCCGCAGGTGGATGAGGAAAAACTGAACGCCGCCCTTGCCGCCGAAGCTGCCGCCAGCAACCGCAAGATCATTGTGCTGGACGACGACCCTACCGGCGTACAGACGGTACATGATATCTATGTTTATACAGATTGGACGGTAGAAAGCCTGCGCAAGGGCTTTGCTGCGCCGGAAAAGCTCTTCTTTATTCTGACCAACAGCCGCGGTTTTACCGTGGCCGAGACCACCAAGGCCCACCGCGAGATCGCGGAGAACACCGCCAAGGTGGCCCGCGAGTTCGGCATGGACTACCTTATCATCAGCCGCGGCGACTCCACCCTGCGCGGCCACTACCCGCTGGAGACCGACCTGCTGCGCGAGGTGACGGAGGCTGAGAACGGTTACAAAATGGATGGCGACATTCTGTGCCCCTACTTCCGCGAGGGCGGACGCTTTACACTGGACAACGTGCATTATGTGCGCTACGGCGCAGAGCTTGTGCCCTGCGGCCAGACCGAATTTGCCAAGGACGAGACCTTTGGCTACCACGCTAGCAACCTGTGCGAATACATTGAGGAAAAAACCGGCGGCAAAGTCCGTGCAGGAGACGTGACCTGCATCTCTCTGGAAAGCCTGCGCGCCATGGACTTTGACGGCATCGAGGCCCAGCTGCTGGCGGTGCACGATTACGGCCATGTGATCGTCAACGCAGTGGCGGACTGCGATGTGAAGGTGTTTGCAGTGGCACTGTACCGCGCCATGGCAAAGGGCCGTCACTTCACCATCCGCAGTGCGGCCGCACTGGTCAAGGCCATCGGCAATATTTCCGACCAGCCGCTGCTCACCCGGGAAAAGATGGTCACGCAGGAAAGCAAGGCAGGCGGCATCATCGTGGTGGGCAGCCACACCAAAAAGACCACTGCCCAGCTGGAAGAACTGAAAAAAGTACAGGGCATCGAGTTTATTGAGATGGACAGCGACAAGGTGCTGGTGCCGGGCGAGCTGGAAAAGGAAGCAGCCGCCATCGTGGCCCACTGCTCACAGCAGATCGCAAAGGGCATCACCTGCTGCGTGTCCACAAAGCGCGTGGTGCTCACCCTGCCGGACGACACCCCGGAAGCAGCCCTCGTGCGCAGCGTTGCCATCAGCGATGCACTGCAAAGCTGCGTGGGCAGGCTGACCGCTTCCCCGGCTTTTGTGGTGGCAAAGGGCGGCATCACCAGCAGCGACGTGGGCGTGAAGGCCCTGCGCGTGAAATGCGCCAAGGTGCTGGGCCAGATCCGGCCGGGCATCCCGGTATGGCAGACCGGTGCCGAAAGCCTGTTCCCCGGCACGCCGTACATTATCTTCCCGGGCAATGTGGGCGAAGTGCCCACCCTGCGGGAAGCGGTGGAAATTTTGCTGGGCTGACACTCTGATGATTTAGAATGCCCTCCGCTTCGCTCTGGGCATATTCAGCGGAAAAATTATTTTTAATGATTGCAAAACAGCCAGACCGCGGTTGCGCAGCAATGAAAGCCCCAGTGGGGCTTTCAAGCGGCAGAACGTTCTTGCGGGAGCAAAATGGAGGGGCCTTGCCCCGACAAGTTCCGCGGGTCTGGCTGTTTTGCTTTTTCACGGGGAAAGGCCGTGGCGGTAAACGGCATCTGCTCTTGCTCGTTTCCTGCGGAAACAGTCGCAAAGCAATAAAACTATGCTATTGCCCTTACGTTTCGTCGCGTAAGCGACTTCAAATCGGCGCAACACAAAAAATCCTTTAGCGAAGCGACTTGGATTTTTTGTATGGAGCCCATCTTCTTTGGGATTATTAAGGGCGAGTAGCCCTTAATTCGTGCCTCCCGCGCTTCGAAAGTAGCGGGTGCTTTTCTGGTTCTCTTTTGGCACGCAAAAGAGAACGTACCCGGCGGAGAAAAATTTATAAAAGCTATATAAATCTGCCCTACGCGAAAACGCTCTGCGCGGGAAGAAAAAAATCACTCTTTTTGGGCTTTCTTTTTCTTCTTTGCTGCCTTTTCCTCCGGCTTGTTCTTCATCAGCCTGCCGAGGGATGCGGCAGTGTATACGCAGAAGCAGCCCACCACCACGATCAGCACGACGGCGCTTGCGTCCAGCGCCACGGTGCCGGCGCGGACAGCGGCCAGATACAGTGCCAGCAGCACCACGCCGCCGCCCAGCCACAGGCTGCTGCTGTTCACCTGCTTTTGCCACTCCTGCCGCGGCGTGAGCGGATGCTGCTGCGCCTTGCCCTGCCGGGCCTTCTTTTTCCAGATGTTATCACTTTGAAACGGATTCATGTTCCGGTGGCTCCTTCCCTGTCTTTTTCTTTAAGGGTATTATACGCCGCAAGATGGGATGATGTCCAGAAAGAAGTGGATTTTTCACCACTTGCATCCCACATTTGTGCAGAACGACCAAAACCGGCCCGAAATATCGGCTATTCGCCAATTTACTTTTTGCGGACCGAAGAGTAATCTAATGGTAGGATGTAAAGACGGACAAGCTGTTGAGATTGAACTAAAGGTAGGATGTAGCAAAGAGCCTTTGCTGCGGGCTTGTCCGGCACGAGAACACGAAAAACAAAAGGAGGCTTTTCCGTTATGAAGGTAGGTCTGATCTATACCAGCACCACCCCGGAACTGATCGAACTGGTGGAGCAGGAGGTCAAAAAGCAGCTGGGCGATGATGTGGAGCTGTACAGCCTGCAGGACCCCAGCATTCTGGCAGATGTCCGCGCGGCAGGCTATGTGACCACTGCACCGGCAGCACGCCTGATCGGCATGTACATGAAAGCCGCTGAGGAAGGCGTGGATGCCATGCTGAACCTGTGCAGCAGCGTGGGCGAAGTTGCCGACAGCGCACAGGACGTGGCAAAGTACATTGGTGTGCCTATCGTCCGCGTGGACGAGGAGATGTGCCGCGAGGCTGTCCGCAAGGGCCAGCGCATTGGCGTGATGGCTACCCTGCCCACCACGCTGGAACCCACCAAGGGCACCATCCTGCGCATGGCCCGCGAGTGCAACAGACACGTGGAGCTGGTGGACTGTCTGGTGGACGGTGCATTCGGTCTGGATCAGGACCAGTTCAAGGCCCGCATGACCGAGATGGCCGGTACCATTGCCGACAAGGTAGACGTGATCGTGTTTGCACAGGGCAGCATGGCCTACTGCGAACAGTATATCGCCGATAAGTTTGGCAAGGTGGTTCTCAGCAGCCCCCGCTTTGGTGCAGCCGAGCTGAAAAAGGCGCTGGAAAAGAAAGGCACCATTTAAAAAAGGAACAAGAGCCGGAGCACGAGACCGGCTCAGGAGAAGATATTTTTTGAAGGAGAATTCTTATGAAAAAGATGATTTCCCGTCGTGACTTCCTGAAGGTGGCTGGCATTTCCGCTGCTGCTCTGGGTCTGGCTGCCTGCGGCGGCTCCGGCACCAGCACTGCTGCTTCCACTGCCTCTACTGCAGCTTCCACCGGTTCTTCCGCTGCCGCTTCCGGCTCGGCTGTCACCCTGAAGCTGGGCTTCTCCACCAACGAAGAAGACCCCCGTGCAAAGGGCGCAAAGCAGTTTGCAGAAGAAGTTGCCGAAAAGACCGGCGGCGCTGTGGAAGTTCAGCTGTACCCCTCCGGCCAGCTGGGCGGCGATGCTGACCTGATCAACTCTATCGCTCTGGATTCCGGCACGGTGGATATCATCATCACCGACGCTTCCAACTTTGCCACCTACGATGCAAAGATGGGCATTTCCGCACTGCCGTTCCAGTTCGAGACCTTCGACGATGCATGGGCATTCATGGACAGCGACATCGAGGCTGCCGCTGAGGAAGGCCTGCTGAGCCAGAATATGCGTGTGCTGGCCCACTACTGCAACGGCTTCCGCTGCGTGACCAACTCCAAGGGCCCCATCAACAGCCCTGCCGACATGAACGGTCTGCTGATCCGCACCCCCGAGAACCCCGTCATCATGGCTACCATGACCGCTCTGGGTGCCAACCCCCAGCCGCTGAGCTTCTCTGAGCTGTATCAGGCTCTGCAGCAGAAGACCTACGATGCACAGGAGAACCCCATCCCCGTTATCTACAACAACAACCTGTTCGAGGTTCAGGAGTACCTGAGCATCACCAACCACATCTACTCCGGCATGTGCTTTACCATTGCCGAGAGCAGCTGGAACAAGCTGAGCGCTGACCAGCAGCAGATCGTTTCCGACGCTGCAAAGGCATCTGCCGATTACGACCGTGAGCTGAACGAGCAGCAGACCAACGACCTGGTCTCCGCTCTGGAAGAGAAGGGCATGAAGATCAACAGCCCGGAACTGGCTCCGTTTGCAGCTGCGACCGAAAAAGTCCTGACCGACAACGCTGATACCTACGGCGACCTGCTGGATCAGCTGAAGGCATGGAAAGAAGCCCGCTGAGATCACTGACCAGAAAACCTTGAAATAAAACCGAAGCAAAGGGACGAGGGGGCGTGCCCTTCGTCCCTTTGCATTTTATCTGAATCGCACTTGGAAAGGAGTTTGTACTGTGAAAAAACTGCAAACCACTCTGGACAAGATCACCACCCTCATTTCCGCCATTCTGTGCGCGGCTATGATGGTAATTCTGTTCGCAAACGTTGTGCTGCGCCTGATCCCCGGCATCGGCGGCTTCAAGTGGTACATGGAGAGCAGCCAGTATCTGAACGTCTGGTCCATGCTCATTGCCTGCATTGGCATCAACGCCATGGGCACCAACCTCCGCGTGGAGGTGGTGGATTCCATCCTCGGTAAGACTCCGCTGGGCAAAAAGATCGTTGTCATCATCCGTGATGTGTTCATCATCCTGTTCTACGTCATGGTCACCTACGGCGGCTACCAGCTGTGCACCCGCGCAAAGCAGGCCGTTTCCACCATGCCGCAGTTCACCATGGGTCAGGTGTACACCATCTTCCCCATTGCCGGTGTGCTGTGCATCCTGTCCGCCGTTCTCAACCTGATCGTTGAACTGACCGCAAAACCGGAAGGGGGCAAATCCAAATGATCGCATGGCTGCTGATCTCATTCTTTGTTCTGCTGTTTCTGGGTGTGCCCATCGCCATGAGTCTGGGCCTGTCCGCCATGGGCGGCATCCTGTTCCTGGGCGGCGGCAGCACCGTCACCATTGCCCAGCGCATGTTTGAGGGCATGAACAGCTTTGCACTGCTGGCCATCCCTCTGTACACCTTTGCCGGTTTCACCATGTCCAAGGGCGGTATTTCCAAGCGCCTGATGGACTTCTGTTACTCCATCGTCGGTCACATCTACGGCGGTCTGGCTCACGTGAACGTGCTTTCCAGCATGATCTTTGCGGGCATCTCCGGTTCCGCTGTTGCCGATACCGCAGGCGTTTCCGGTATGTTCATGCCGGAAATGGTGCGCAAGGGCTACTCCAAGAACTTTACCGTTGCCGTTACCGCCATTTCCTCCACCATCGGCATCATCATTCCTCCGTCCATCCCCATGGTGGTCATTGCCGGTATCTGCGGCATTTCCACCGGTAAGCTGTTCCTCGGCGGCATCATCCCCGGTGTCCTGTGCGGTCTGGCACAGATGATCGTCAGCTATTTCATGGCCAAGAAGGAAGGCGTGCCCAAGGAGCCGGGCCACTTCACCATCGGCCCCGTGCTGCATGGCCTGTGGGAGAGCTGGCCCGCCCTGCTCATGCCCATCATCATCGTGGGCACCATCACCATGGGTATCGTCAGCCCCACCGAGGCAGGCGTGATCGCTGTTGTTTACGGTCTGTTTGCCGGCGGCATCATCTACCGCGAACTCAAGTGGGAGGACATCAAGTTTGCCTTTGCAGAGACCGTCCGCACCAGCGGCCGTATCTTCATCGTTATCGGCGCTGCAAAGCTGTACACCGTCATGCTGACCACCGCAGGCTTTGACAAGTGGGTGGCCAAGACCATGCTGGGCTTCTCCACCAACCCCACTGTCATTCTCATCGTGATCCTGCTGATCTTCTTCATCGTCACCATGTTCATGGAGTCCATCGCAACGCTGACCCTGTTTATGCCCATCCTGTATCCCATTGCTCTGGGCGTGGGCATCAACCCCATCGTGCTCAGTGTCCTGATCACCGTGGTCATCGGTGTTGGTCTGGTCACTCCCCCGGTGGGCATGTGCATCTACGTTGCCTGCGATCTGATGGATGTTACGGTCGGCGAGGTGTTCCCCACATTGGTGCCGTTTATTGCGGCTACCTTCGTCTGCATTGCCCTGATGGTCGCCTTCCCTCAGCTGATCCTGCTGCCCACCTATTTGATGGCGTAACCGTTGCGTCCGCTTTTCAGATATGGTAAAATAGTGGTGGAAGTTCAACGTGTGATGTTTGGAGGCTTTTTGCCCCAGAACGTTCCACGTTGAACGACCCCGAATATCCACCAAACCGGATTTGGAGGCGGAACTATGTCAATGGAACATCCTGAAAAACAGAAGAATGCGGTAAAGTCTGTAGTCGATCAGGTCATGGATGGGATCATCTCCCAGATCATCGACGGCACCCTGCATCCGGGCGACAAGCTGCCTACCGAAATGGAACTGTGCAAGCAGTTCGGCGCGGGCCGCAACTCGGTGCGGGAAGCTGTGAAAAAGCTGCAGGCCTACGGCATCCTGTACATCAAGCGTGCCGACGGCACCTTTGTGAGCGAAAACTACAACCAGAAGATGCTGGACCCGATGCTGTACAGCATCATCCTGCAGAAGAACAGCTGGCAGGAATTTGTGGAACTGCGCTCCGTTATCGATATCGGTACGCTGAATATTATCATTCAGCGCAATGATATCACATCCTTTCTGCCGGACCTGTACCGCACCTTCGGCGAGCTTTCTGCCGAAATGCACTCGCCGGAGCCTTCGGTGGACAAGGTGCTGGAGCTGGACAGCCGGTTCCACACCCAGATCGCCAATGCGGCCCAGAACCCTATGCTGGCCACCATCACCGAGTATATCACCCGGCTGACGCTGCCCAGCCGTCTGGAGACCACCCGCAAGGTGCTGGCCAAGGGCGAAGAGGAGATCGAGCGGTTCGTAGAGCTGCACCGCCAGCTGCTCAGCGTGATCGAGCGCAGGCAGGTGGACGAGATCGCCGCTACAGTGCAGGATCACTACATCTTCTGGAAGAAGTAAGCATACAGGCCTCCTGCCTGCCGTAAAAGGCGGGCGGGGGACTGTGAGTTTACAAGATAGGATGTTTGTGCTAAAATGACGTTAGCATCCTTTGTTAAGCTTCTCCAATGCGACATGCAAGGAGTGTTCATCCAATGAAAAAAATCATGATCTCCGTGGCCCCCGTTGCGGCCACAGACATTCTCATCAATCCGCGGGCCATTGCCCGGGATGTGTATGAGTGCTACAAAAACGGCGCGTCTATGGTGCACCTGCACTGCCGCGACCTGAACGGCAACCTCACCCCGGATCTGAGCCTGCTGGAAGAAACGGTGGCCTACATCCGCGAGATGTGCGACATCGTGGTGGAGATCTCCACCGGCGGCGTGTCCAACCTGACCATTGAGGAACGTGTGCAGCCCTGCTACCCCTCCTGGGTGGAAGCCAACAGCCTGAATGTCGGCTCGGTGAATCTGGGTACCTCGGTGTACCAGAACCCCATCAAGGATGTGGAGTACTGCGTCAAGACCATCATGGACAACAAGAAGATCCCGGAGACCGAGGTCTTTGAGCTGGGCATGATCAACACCGTGCGGGAACTGAACGACAAGTTCCACTTTGTAAAACCCATCCTGTTTGCACTGGTGTTCGGCCATGGCGGCGAGATGCCTGCCACGGTGCCGGCCCTGCGCCACATGATCCAGGCGCTGGAAGAGAACTTTCCAAACGGCGACTACCTGTGGGGCTACACGCAGGCCCACCGCGAGGACTGGGAAATGGTCAAGACTGCGCTGGATATGGGCGCTTCCACCGTGCGCATCGGCTTTGAGGATTCGGACATGATCGCGCCGGGTGTCCATGTGGACAACAACGCAGCGCTGATCGCAAAGGTGTCGGACATCGTAAAGTCCAAGGGCATGATGCCCATGACTCCCGACGAGGTGCGCGCCATGCTCAAGATCCCGCCGCTGCGCCGTTAAAAAGGAGGAAAGAAACGTATGGTGATTCAAGGCGTTACTTACCTCTCAGACTTTGAGGCAAAAAAAGCCATCATGGAAATGGCACGTCGGCTGGAAGCCAAGGGCTGGCTGGTGGCCGGTGACGGCAGCATGAGCGTCCGCGTCGGCCCGCAGGCCGTGTGGGTGACCGTTGCCGGTGCCGACAAGGCCGCGCTCACGCAGGATATGCTGGTGCGCGTGGATATGAATGGCAAGGCGATGCTCAGCGCAAAGCCCAAGCCCCTGCCCGAAGACCTGCCCATCCATCTGAAAATCTATCAGGAAAACGAGAACGCCCAGTGCGTGATGCACACCTATCCGGCCTGCGCGGCTGTGATGGGGATGCAGGGCCAGACCGTGCAGCCTGCAGCGTTCAGCCCCGCAGTGCGGGCGCTGGGCCGGGTGCAGCTGCTGCCCGCCCAGAACGTGGACGCGCAGGCACAGGCTGTCAGCCTGCTGTGCCGCACCGATAAGGCTGTCCTGCTGGAAAATGACGGCTGCCTGACCTGGGGCAAGACCCCGGCAGATGCGGCCCATCTGGTGGAAGCACTGGATTACTACGCAGCCGTCACCGCAAAGCTGGGCTGCGCAGGCTGCTCCAAATGCGGCAGCTGCGGCGGTCACTGCACCGGCTGCAGCAAGTGCGGCGCACCTGCCGTGCAGCCCATGGCTCAGCCCGCTGCACAGCCTGTGGCAATGGCAGTACCCTCCGCACAGCCTGCCCAGCCGGTGAGCCTGCCGGGCGTTACCGGGCTGATCCAGCCGGGCATGGCGCTGCCCACCCTGCCCAAACAGCAGGCGGCTCCTGCCCCTGCCCCGGTGCCCGCCGCACAGCCTGCGGCAGTCCCTGCAATGGAAGCGGCCCCGGCCGCACCGAAGTCCGCAAATGCCCGCGATGCCGCAATGGCCGAGGTCATCCGCCGGACGCTGAAGAGCTTTCAATAACAAAAAGTTTCGTTTGATCCAACGGATATGACCTTTACGGAAAGGAACGAAAACCATGGATATCAGTTCGCAGGAAATTGAAGCGATCGTCAAGCAGGTGCTTGCCGGTATGGGCGGTGCACAGACAAGCGCCGCCCCTGCAGCCTATACCGCTGCACCCGGCGGTGCAGCAGGCGACCGCGGTGTGTTCGAGAACGTAGACGACGCAGTGGAGGCTGCATGGAAAGCCCAGCGCGACTGGGCGGCCAACTACAAGATCGAGGACCGCCAGCGCATCATTGAAGCCATCCGCCGCTGTGCCCGCGCACATGTGGAGGAGTGGTGCCACAAGATCGTGGAAGAGACCGGCATGGGCCGCTATGAGGACAAGGTGGAAAAACATCTGGCCGTCATCAACAAGACCCCCGGCCCCGAATGCCTGACCACCGAAGCCAAGAGCGGTGACGCGGGCCTGATGCTGGAAGAGTACGCACCCTTTGGTGTGATCTGCTCCATCACCCCCACCACCAACCCTACCGAGACCATCATCAACAACACCATCAGCATGATCGCAGGCGGCAACACCGTGGTGTTCAACGTGCACCCCCGTGCAAAGCGGGTGTCTGCCGACTGCCTGCAGGCGCTGAATACCGCCATCATCGAGGCGGGCGGCCCTGCAAACCTCATTACCATGACCCGTGAGCCGACCATGGAGAATGTGGACAAGATGGCCGCAAACCCCAAGATCCGCCTGATGGCAGGCACCGGCGGCATGGGCATGGTGAACGCCCTGCTGCGCAGCGGCAAAAAGTGCATCGGTGCCGGTGCGGGCAACCCGCCCGTCATCGTGGACGAGACCGCAGACATCGAGCTGGCAGGCCGCAAGATCTACGAAGGCGCTTCGTTCGATAACAACATCCTCTGCTTTGCAGAGAAGGAAGTGTTCGCCGTGAACACCGCCTACGACGGCCTGCTGCACGAGCTGCAGAAGCAGGGTGCCTACCTGCTGAACAAGGCCCAGACCGAACAGCTGGTGAACATCGTGCTGCAGCCCAAGAAGGGCGGCGGCCACGAGGTGAACAAAAAGTGGGTGGGCAAGGATGCCGCCCGCATTCTGGAGACCATCGGCGTGCATGTGCCGGATACTTGCCGCCTTGCCATCTGCGAGGTGCCTGCCGACCATCCGTTCGTTCTGGTGGAGCAGATGATGCCGGTGCTGCCCATCGTGCGCTGCCAGAGCTTTGAACAGGCGGTGGAAGATGCCGTGGTCGCTGAGCACGGCAACCGCCACACCGCTTCCATCTTCTCCAAGGATGTGGACCACATGACCCGCTTTGCCCGGGTCATTGAGACCACTATCTACGTAAAGAACAGCGCCACCAAGGCCGGTGTTGGCATTGGCGGCGAGGGCCACTGCACCATGACCATTGCCGGCCCCACCGGCGAGGGCATCACCTGCGCAAAGAGTTTCTGCCGCCGCCGCCGCTGCATGCTGGCCGAGGGCGGGCTGCGCATCATCTGAGTTTTTGAAGGACGAAACCATCACATACAATTTTTTCAGTGTTCTGACAGGAGGAACAACTTATGAAAGCTCTGGGTTTTATCGAGACGAAGGGTCTGGTTGGCAACATCGACGCTACCGATGCAATGCTGAAGGCTGCTGACGTTGAGTTCATTGGTTCCGACACCATCGGTGCCGGTCTGACCACCGTGATCGTTACCGGCGAGGTGGGCGCTGTCAAGGCTGCTACCGAGGCTGGCGAAGAGGCTGCTTCCCGCGTGGGTGAGCTGTTCTGCGTCAACGTCATTGCACGTCCCCACGCAGATCTGGCCCGCATCATGCCCGCCAAGGGCCCCGCTACCGGCAAGTCCGGCCTGCCCGCAGGCGAGCAGGTGCCGCTGGATGCCGCTCTGGGCATGATCGAGACCAACGGCCTGACCGCTTCCATCGAGGCAGCCGATGCCATGCTGAAGAGCGCAGATGTCTCTCTGGTGGGTCAGGAGAAGATCGGCGCAGGCCTTGTTACCGTGTTCGTGCAGGGCGACGTTGGCGCTGTGAAGGCTGCTGTTGAGGCAGGCCAGACCGCTGCTTCCCGCATTGGCGAAGTGGTCAGCGCACTGGTCATTCCCCGCCCGCACGCAAGCGTGTCCGAGTGCATGCCTGAGCTGCGCTGAGCCCTGCGCTGACGCTGCATAAGAAAGGAGCGCTGTGCCTTGGTTTACCATGACATCAGTCAGGAACAGCTGCTGCTCCTGATCACGCAGGCCGTGCAGGCAGAGCTGCAAAAGCGCAGCCGTCAGGTGCCGGTAGGCATCTCGGTGCGGCACATCCACCTTACCCGCGATGATGTGGACAAGCTGTTCGGCTATGGCTACCAGCTCACCCCCAAAAAGGCGCTGAGCCAGCCCGGCCAGTTTGCCTGCGAGGAATGTCTGGACATCATCGGCCCCAAGGGCGAACTGAAGCATGTCCGCATCCTTGGCCCGGAGCGCAGTGCCACTCAGATCGAGCTGGCGCAGACCGACTGCCGCAACATCGGCATCAAAGCGCCGGTGCGTTCCAGCGGGGATACAAAGGGCACGCCGGGCGTGACCCTGCGCGGCCCCAATGGCACCCTGACCGTGCCGGAGGGCGTGATGATCGCCGACCGCCACATCCACATGACTCCCGCACAGGCAGCGGCCTTCGGCCTTGCCGACGGCGACCGCGTGCAGGTAAAGATCGACGGCCCCAAGCCGGGCGTGATGGGCGGGGTGCTGATCCGCGCAAACGACAAATGTGCACTGGATTTTCACATCGACACGGACGATGGCAATGCCTTCCTGCTCAAGCAGGGGCAGCTGGTCACCGTGCTGGGCAAAGAGGAGTAAGCTATGATTTTAGGGATCGTCAAGGGGACCGTTGTCGCCACCCGCAAAATGCCGGAGCTTGTAGGCTATAAGTTCCTGCTGGTGGAGCCAGTGTTCGGCTCCAAAAAGGATACCATCGTGGCGGGCGACAACATCGGCGCGGGTGTAGGCGAGATGGTTCTGGTCACCACCGACGAGACCACCCAGCATGGTCTGGACCATCCGTCGCCCATTGATGCTTTCATCGTGGGCATCGTGGACAATCCTCCCACCCTGAGTAAGTAACACCCTGCAAGTTTTGCCGCAGAGAGGGGCTTCCTCCCGGCGGGATCGTGAGGCTTAAACAATGAAAATTATTATCATCGGCAGCATTGCCGCCGGGGTTTCGGCCGCCGCCAGACTTGCCGCCGCCCAGCGCGGAGCGCAGATCACCGTCTACGAAAAAGGCGGCTTCTACTCCTGCGGCACCGGCGGCCTGCCCCATTACCTGTGCGAGGATCTGGACAGCCTGAACAAGGCCATTCAGGCCAAGGAGACTGAGCTGAACGCGCAGGGCATCACCGCACATCTGCGCCATGAGGTGCGCGGCATCGACGCAGCCGCCCGCAAGGTGACGGTATGTGATCTTGCCACCGGACGCGTGTTTGAAGACCACTACGACAAGCTGGTGCTGGCCACCGGTTCTTCCAACCGTGTGCCGCAGGTGCCCGGCAGTGACCGCGTGGGCGTGCAGACCCTCAAGACCGTGGAAGATCTGATCTTCCTCAAGGAGTTCGTCCGCACCCCCTATGTGCGGGACATCGTGATCCTGGGCGGCAGCTGGGCCGGTTTGGAGATCGCAAAGTCCTTCCTCAAGCTGGGCCGCAATGTGCGTATCATTGAAAAAGAGCAGCAGCTTTTGCCCCAGTTTGACCCTGAGGTGAGCAAGCTGATCCAGAAAGAGCTGGAAGCGCAGGGCGTGCAGTTCAATCTGGGCGAGCAGGTGCGCTCCTTCCCAGGCCGTACCTTCGTGGAGCAGGTGCAGACCAACCGCGGCACCTACCCCTGTGACCTTTGCGTGGTAGCCATCGGCGTTACCCCCAACACCGGCCTGCTGGCCGGTACCGGGGCGCAGCTGGCACCCAATGGCGCTGTGCTCATTGGTGCCGACCTTGCCACCAGTGTGCCCAATATCTATGCCGTGGGCGACTGCGCAGCCTGCCGCGACGGCTCTCTGCGCACCAGCAGCCTGAAGGTGGCGGATCTGGAGATCGCCCGCACCGGCCTGACCGAGACCGAGGCCCGCAAGGCCGGTCTGCGGGTCAAGAGTGCAATGGCCACCGGCACCGACCGTCCGGGCATCTGCCCGAACCCCCACCGCATCACCATCAAGCTGGTGTATGAGGCCAATACCCGTCAGGTGCTGGGTGCGCAGGCATGGGGAGAAAAGAATGTTTCGGCCCGCATCAACGCCATTGCCGTTGCCATCCGCGCTGGCATGACCGTGGAAGCACTGGGTCAGGTGGATTTCGTCTATTCCTCCTCGTCCTGTTCCATTTGGGACCCGGTGCAGATCGTCTGCGGTCAGGCACAGTAAGCGGAGGGTGAACACATGGCAGAACGCATCAACGCCGTCAAGACCAGCTTTTTTGGCAAGGGTGCCATCCGTCTTCTGGGACCGGAGCTTCAGAAGATGGGCATCCGCCGTGCTTTGCTGGTGACGGACCGCTTTCTCTATGATTCCGGTGCCGCTGCCCGGGTCGGTCAGGTACTGTCCGATGCCGGTGTGGAGTACGCCGTGTACTACAATGTGCAGCCCAACCCCACCGTACAGGTGGTGAACGACTGCATTGCCGCAGCCCGCACCCTGCAGGTGCAGCTGCTGGTGGCCCTGGGCGGCGGCAGCGCCATCGATACCGCTAAGGCAGCCAGCATCGTGGTGGCCTGCGGCGGTACCGTGGAGCAGTACGAGGGCGAGAACAAGTCCTCCAAGCCCGGCCTGCCCATCGTGGCGGTGAACACCACCGCCGGTACCGGCAGCGAGTGCACCTCCTTCTACATCGTCACCGACCCTGTCCGCCACAGCAAAATGGCCATGGTGGACCCCAACTGCATGGTCAGCATCGCGGTGAACGACACCGACTTCATGTCCTCCATGCCGCCCAAGCTCACCGCAGCCACCGGCATGGACGCGCTGACCCACGCCATCGAGGCGGCGCTTTCCAAAAACGCCAACCCGCTCACGGACAAGGATGCCTACTGGGCCATGCAGGCGATCGTGCAGAACCTGCCCCGGGCCGTTGCCAACGGTCAGGATGAAGCCGCCCGTACCATGATGGCCTACGCCGAAAATGTGGCAGGCATGGCTTTCTCCAACGCGGGCCTTGGCATGGTGCATGCGATGGCACACGCGCTGGGCGGACACTACAACCTGCCCCACGGTGTGTGCAATGCGGTGCTGCTGCCCTACGTGCTGGCCTTCAACAGCCGCAGCCCGGTGTGCCGGGAGCGGTTCATGACCATTGCCGCTGCCATGGGCCTGCAGGACACTTTTACCCCGGACACTGCCGCACCGGCAGTGATCCAGTTTGTCCGTCAGCTCAGTGCAGGGGTGGGCATCCCCGCAAACCTTGCGCAGCTGAACAAGGTGGACCCTGCAGATTTTGCCGCGCTGGCAGAGCTTGCCCTGCACGACACCTGCATGTCCACCAACCAGATCACCCCCACCCGCGGCGAGGTGGTGGCGGTATATACCGCTGCTTTCCGCGGATAAACTTTGAGACCTCCTCCATTTTTCTCCATACCCAAACAAAGCCGCCGCTCTCCCTCTGCAAGGGAATACGGCGGCTTTGTGCTGTAAAAAGGGGTGATGGGATTGTTTTTAAAGAGGGTTCTGTTATAATAAAATAAAAATGCGGCGCAGAATTAAGAGGAGAAAGCGATGGAAACAAGAGAAAAACAGGCGTACCTGATAGAAGCACATAAATGTGATGAGATGCTTCTGACCCTGTTGCGGATGCTGGATGTACCGTGGAATGATATATTCATCCACATGGACAGCAAAAATACGGACTACCAGCCGGAAACGGTGGAGTGCCGCATGAAATATGCGAAAGTGTTTCACGCAAAACGGCACAGTGTTGTGTGGGGCGGTGTCAGTCAGGTAAAAGTGGAGCTTGTGCTATTGAAAACAGCAGTGGCCCATGGCCCGTATCAGCATTACCACCTGATCTCCGGTGTGGATCTGCCCATTCAAACACAAGAAGATATCCGTGCATTTTTTGAGGCAAACCCGGACGTGGAATTTGTCCATTTCGACCCGCACCCGTTCAGCCCATTCAACGATGAGCGCGTTTATTACCGGCACTTTTTCCAGAATATCGATCTGCGCCGCCATCCGGTGCTCGGCGTGATCAATGGAATCCTGCTGTCGGGCCAGAAGCTGCTGAAAATAAAGCGCAATCAGGACGTTCACTTCACAAAGGGCAGCAACTGGTTCAGCTGCACGGACGGCTTTGCACGGTATCTGTTGACAAAAGAAGAGTGGGTCCTGCAGGTGCTGGACAAGACCTTTTGCTCGGACGAGTTCTTTGTGCAGACACTGATCGCGCAGTCGCCGTATCAGGATAAGATCTATCAGGGGCCGGGTGATACCAGTGCCCGTGCCATCGATTGGGACAGAGGCAATCCGTGGGTCTGGAAATACGCTGATCTGGAACAGCTGAAAGCATCGCCCTGCATGTTTGCCAGAAAATTTGATATCGAAAAAGAACCGGAGCTTGTGCATGAAATAGAACGCCTGTATGCACCTCATATATAAAAACAGTGCCGGACAGTTTTCAGGCTGTCCGGCACTGTTTTTTACTGTTCATTCTTTTTCGCCAGATCCTTGGTGTACAGGGCACGGGTGGCGTTGAGCACAGCCAGCACCATCACGCCCACATCGGCAAAGATGGCGGTCCACATGCTGGCCATGCCGATCGCGCCCAGCACAAGGCAGGCAAACTTGATGGCCAGTGCAAACACGATGTTCTGGTACACGATGCGTAACGTGCGGCGGGCAATGCGCATGGCCAGTGCGATCTTGGCGGGGTCGTCGTCCATCAGCACCACGTCAGCGGCCTCAATGGCAGCGTCAGAGCCAAGAGCGCCCATTGCAATGCCCACATCGGCACGGGACAGCACCGGGGCATCGTTGATGCCGTCGCCCACAAAGGCAAGGTTCTCTTTGGGCCGCTTTGCGGCGAGCAGCGTTTCGATCTGGTCTACCTTGTCGCCCGGCAGCAGGCCCGCATGGTATTCATCCAGCCCAAGCTCTGCGGAAACGGCCTTTGCAACCGGCTCGGCATCGCCGGTCAGCATCACGGTCTTGCGCACACCGGCATCCTTCAGGCCCCGGATGGCCTGTGCGCTGTGGGGCTTTACCACATCGGCGATCAGAAGATAACCGGCGTACATGCCCTCGATGGCCACATGCACGATGGTGCCGGTCTCGCTGACGGCGGGAGCCTTCAGGCCCAGCTTTTCCATCAGGCGGGCGTTGCCGGCAGCAACGGTCCTGCCATCCACCTTGGCGGTCACGCCGTGGCCGCCAAGCTCCTGTACATCGGTGACGCGGTTCGGATCGATCTCCCTGCCGTAAGCGGCCTTGATGCTGAGGGAGATGGGGTGCTTGGACCAGCTCTCGGCCAGCGCGGCAGCTTCCACCAGCTGCTCCTCGCTGGTGCCCTCTGCGGGGTGGATGCCGGTCACTTTAAAGGTGCCCTGGGTCAGGGTGCCGGTCTTGTCGAACACAACGATGCCGGTGCGGGCCAGCTCTTCCAGATAGGTGGAACCCTTGACCAGAATGCCGCAGGCAGATGCACCGCCGATGCCGCCGAAGAAGCTCAGGGGAATGCTGATGACCAGTGCGCAGGGGCAGCTGATAACAAGGAAGGTCAGGGCACGGTAGACCCAGTCGCCAAAGCGGGCGGGCTGGCCCATGAGCAGCAGCACGATGGGCGGGATAAAGGCCAGAGCCAGTGCGCCATAGCACACGGCGGGGGTGTACACGCGGGCAAAACGGGTGATGAAGTTCTCGGCGCGGGCCTTCTTCATGCTGGAATTTTCCACCAGATCGAGAATTTTGGAAACGGTGGATTCGCCGAATTCCTTGGTGGTCTTTACCTTCAGCAGGCCGGTCATGTTCACGCAGCCGCTGATGACCTCGTCGCCGGTCTGCACATCGCGGGGCAGGCTCTCGCCGGTCAGGGCGGCGGTGTTCAGGGCAGAAGCGCCCTCCACGATCACGCCGTCGATGGGCACGCGCTCACCGGGCTGGACCACGATCACGGTGCCGATCTCCACGTCGTCCGGGTCCACCTGCTCCAGTTTTCCGTCCTCGCCCTCAATGTTGGCGTAGTCCGGGCGGATGTCCATTAAGCTGGAAATGCTCTGCCGGCTCTTGCCCACGGCCACGCTCTGGAACAGCTCGCCGATCTGGTAGAAGATGATAACGGCACAGCCCTCCACGTAGTCGCCCAGTGCAAATGCACCCACAGTGGCAACGGCCATCAGGAAGCACTCGTCAAAGGGCTGACGGTTCTTGATGCCAAGCAGTGCCTTGCGCAGCACGTCCCAGCCGACCACGAGATACGGGATGCAGTACAGTACCAGCTCCACCGGCGTGGGGAACTGGGGCAAAAGCTTGAGGATGAGCACCAAAATCAGCGCAATGATGATGCGCTGCAGGTTCTTTTTCTGCTTTTTGTTCATACAAAACGCTCCTTTTTGCGGGATCCATGGGCCGCATCACGCTGCGGCGGGCGGGGATTTCAACAACTTTTCCCCATAAAAATGGATATTCCACGGTTTTACCCGTGTTTTCCACACAGTTTTTCAGTCGTAAAAGCGCTTTTCCACGTTTGTTTTACGTTTTTTTCGCAAACGGTGTTGAAAACTGAGTGGAAACTGTTGAAAACTGTCTGATTTTTCAACAGAAAAAGTTATTGCACAACACAATCGCACACAAAGTAAAAAGCATCTGCACATTCGTTTGAGCTCTCAGAAAATCTACGAATTCTTGCTGCAGATGCTTTTTTCTTTAGCGGGCTCGCCCTCTCAGGCAAATCCTTTGGATTTGCCAGCTCTCCCAAAGGGAGAGCCCTTGGCAGTCCACGCAAACTTCATCTCTTTGCCAAGGCCTCTCCCTTTGAGGAAAGACTTCCCCCGGCCGGGGGAAGATGTCGCGTAGCGACAAAAGGGGGAGTGTGTCACCGCAGGTGACGGAGAGGGCGAGGCTGTTGATCGTGTGCAGCAACCTGCCGCGCATCAGATGTCAAAGATCTCGCAGTCGTCCTCCACCTTCTTGCAGGCGGCCAGAACGTTCACCATGGTGTCGTGGGGATCTGCACCTTCAGAGAACTCCACCTTCATCTTCTGGGTCATAAAGCTGACGGTAGCATTTGCCACGCCTGCAACGGTGTTGGCAGCGTCTTCCATCTTCTGAGCGCAGTTTGCGCAGTCCACTTCGATCTTGTAGCTCTTCTTCATAAGTAATACCAGCCTTTCGTTATTCTTCGATATGATCCATCCCCATGGAGAGGATGCTGCGCACATGGTCATCGTCCAGTGCGTAGTAAACGGTTTTGCCCTCGCGCCGGAACCGCACGAGCTTGGAATCCTTGAGCACCCGCAGCTGATGGCTCACCGCCGACTGGCTCAGCTGCACGGCGTTTGCAATGTCCTGCACGCACAGCTCGTTGTCGTGCAGTGCATACAGGATCTTGATGCGGGTGGAGTCGCCGAACACCCGGAACAGGTCGGCCAACTCGTACAGCACCTCGTCGTCCGGCATATCCAAGGCTTCCGGCTGCGGCGCGGGCATTGCTTCCTTTATTTCCGCCATGTTGACATCTCCCTTCGCTGTGGATTCACATGAACGCTTGTTCATGTGTTCATAGTAGCACGCGGAATGCTCCTTGTCAAGGCTTTTTTAAAGATTTTCAGCGTCTGCTCTAAATTGATGAAATTTGCCTTAAAACGCAGAAAATTTGCGTTTTTGAATCGCAATAAGGATGCGGATTGGAGGGAAGGCGAAAACAAAAAAGAGGTCGCCGTATGGTCAGTGTCCTCGCCCTCTCCGTCACCTTCGGTGCCACCTCTCCCAAAGAGAGAGGACTTGGCAGCCCGTTTGCGCAAAAAGAAAAAGAGAAATTCACAAAAAAGTGTAAAACAGGGTGCGTTCTGGTGCAAAATGTGGTATCTTATAAAGGTGTTCAAAAATAAAATGCGCCATACGGCGCGCAAAAGGAGAGGAAAGTATATGACATTGGAAACCGGTATCCGCGGGGAACAGAGCGTGCTCGTCACCGCAGCCAACACCGCAAAGACCATGGGCAGCGGCACGCTGGAGGTGTTTGCCACCCCGGCCCTTGTGGCTCTGGCGGAAAAGACCTGCTGGATGAGCGTGGCCGACGCGCTGGGCGAAGGCAATGGCTCGGTGGGCACCAAGCTTGAGCTGGAGCACACCGCCCCCACCCCCGTGGGCATGACCGTGACCTGCGAGAGCGAGCTGGTGGCGGTAGAAGGCCGCAAGCTCACCTTCAAGGTGGCCCTGCACGACGAAAAAGGCCCTGTAGGCGGCGGCACCCACGAGCGTTTTGTCATCAACAACGCCAAGTTCGCAGCCAAGGCGGAGGCAAAGAAGGGGTAAAACTCCTTCCGTCATCGCTGCGCGATGCCACCGTTCCCCTTTTTGTCGCTTACACGACATCTTCCCCCGGCCGGGGGAAGTCTTTCTCAATGAGGGAGGCTTTAGCAGTACGGTAAAGTTCCCGGTTTTGCCAAAGGCTCTCCCCTTGGGAGAGCTGGCACCGAAGGTGACTGAGAGGGCGAGGACGCTGACCGAAGAAAACTATTCTTCATCCGTCTGCTCTGTTTGCTCCAATCGGATCGGCGGCGGGTCAGCTTCCAGCAAGTGCTGCTCAGCACGCTTCTGCGCGTCCTGCAAAAGCTGTGCGGCCTGCACGCTGGCCCGGAACAGCTCAAAATACATCGCTTTATAATCCGGCGCGGCGCACACCTCCCTTTGCATTCGATGGGGATAGTTTTTCCTGCGCAAAGAGGGGTATGCATCCCCGGAAATTTGAAAAAAGAGGAATCCGTTATGAAAAACAAGAACCTTTCATGGTTCGCAGCTCTGCTGGTGTTTGCCCTGCTGCTGTGGTGCACAGCGGCAACGCCCGGCAAGATCGCGGACCCGTCCACCTATACCTGTGCGGTGTACAGCACCATCTTTTCGCTGCTGCCGCCGGTGATCGCCATTGTGCTGGCGCTGAACACCAAGGAGGTGTACACCTCTCTGCTGGTGGGCATCGCATCCGGTGCACTGCTGTATGCCAACGGCAATCTGGAGCTGGCCATCAACACCCTGTTCTTCAATGAGGACGGCGGCATGGTGGCCAAGCTTTCGGACAGCAGCAACGTGGGCATTTTGGTGTTCCTTGTCATGCTGGGCATCCTTGTGGCCCTGATGAACAAGGCCGGCGGCTCTGCTGCCTTTGGCCGCTGGGCCTCCACCCACATCCACTCCCGGGCCGGTGCGCAGTTTGCCACCCTGCTGCTGGGCGTGATGATCTTTGTGGACGACTACTTCAACTGCCTGACCGTGGGCTCTGTCATGCGCCCCGTCACCGACCGGCAGAAGGTGTCCCGCGCAAAGCTGGCCTACCTGATCGATGCCACCGCAGCACCCGTGTGCATCATTGCGCCGGTGTCCAGCTGGGCAGCTGCGGTCACTTCCAGCGTGCCGGAAGGCTCCGGCATCAACGGCTTTACCATGTTCCTGCGCACCATTCCTTATAACTACTATGCCCTGCTCACCCTCGTGATGAGCCTGTTCCTCATCTTCACCGGCACGGACTTTGGCTCCATGAAGCTCAACGAGGACAACGCCAAAAACGGCGACCTGTTTACCACCGCCGACCGTCCCTACGGCAACGATGTGGACGACGGCACCGATACCTGCGGCCATGTTGCAGACCTGCTCGCCCCGGTGCTGGTGCTGATCGTGGCCTGCATCTTCGGCATGATCTACACCGGCGGCTTCTTTGAGGGCGTGGACTTCGTTACCGCCTTTGCGGACTGCAACGCTTCTGCAGGTCTGGTGCTGGGCAGCAGCATTGCCCTGCTGTTCACCTTTGTGTTCTACCGCGTGCGCAATGTGATGACCTTTCAGGACTTTGCCGCCTGCATTCCCGAGGGCTTCAAGGCCATGGTCAGCCCCATGCTGATCCTCTCCCTCGCATGGACCCTGTCCGGCATGACCGGCCTGCTGGGCGCAAAATATTACGTTGCCAACCTGCTGAGTGGCTCTGCTGCAGCGCTGCAGTACATGCTGCCGGTCATCATCTTCCTTGTGGCAGTGTTCCTTGCCTTTGCCACCGGCACGAGCTGGGGCACCTTCTCCATCCTCATCCCCATCGTGTGCCATGCCTTCCCGGAGGGCGAGATGCTGGTCATCTCCATTGCGGCATGCCTGTCCGGTGCCGTCTGCGGCGACCACTGCTCCCCCATCTCGGACACCACCATTATGGCATCCGCCGGTGCCCACTGCAGCCATGTGAACCATGTGTCCACCCAGCTGCCCTACGCCATTACGGCGGCTTCCTGCGCGGCAGTGTGCTATGTGATCACGGGCATTGCACAGGCTTTCCTTGGCGCAAACGGCAGCCTGTTCACCTCGCTGATCCTGCTGGCTGTTGCCATTGCCGTAGAGCTGGTGGTGCTCAGCGTGATCCGTGTGCGCACGAACAAAAAGGCGGCAGAATAAATTCCTGCCCAAAATTCAGCTGTTTCGCTTTGCGCCGCGGCCAAAACGTGGTATTTTTAAATAAAATGAACTATCGGAGGCACACGACCTATGCTGGAACAGGCATTTCAGGACGTATACACCAAATTCAAGCTGCATTTCTACCAGAACATTTTTCAGCGTTTTGCCACCCGGGAAGCCACGCTGACCACGGTGGAGTCCTTCTGCATGGAGGGCATCATGGCTATGGGCGAACCCACCATTGCGGAGTTTTCCCGCATGATGCAGATCTCCACCCCCAACGCGGCGTATAAGATCGGCAGTCTGGTGAAGAAGGGCTATGTGGAAAAGATCCAGTCCACCACCGACCGGCGCGAGTATCACCTGCGCCCCACCCAGAAGTATATCGATTACTACAACATCAGCTATTCCTACCTGCACACTGTGGTGGAACGCGCAAGAGAGCGCTTCTCCCCCGAGGACTGTGCAAAGCTGGAGGAGATGCTCACCATTGTGAGCACCGAGCTGATGCCCGAGTTGGATATGCTCAAGAAGGACGAAAAGGCAGAATAAGCAACAAAGAACTCCCGGACATCCGTCCGGGAGTTCTTTTGTTTCCCCTTACTTCTGCTCTTTATCTACTACCTGGATCTTGCCCTTCTTCCACAGCACATAGGAGGTAAGGATGCCGATGGGCAGCATCACGATGATGAAGATGCCCACAAGGCCGCCCAGCACGGAGCCGTAGCCTGCAAGGCGTGCGGCGAGGGAGAGCACCGTCATGATGACCAGAACCGGCAGCACGCCCTTGATGCCGCCCTTGACCACCTTGCTGCCGCTGGCAGAGCTGGCGAACAGACCCAGCGCCATGGAGCCGAACAGCGCCAGCAGCAGCGGGCTCTGGATGATGTCCTTCATGGTTGCCATGAAATGTCCTCCTACTAAATACAGAATGAACGAAAAAAGGCGGGTGTTTTCAGCCCGCCGTCCTTGCGATACGGACAGGATACCGGAAAAGACGGCATCTGTCAAATGAGTATGACTAAAGCGTAACCGGCATTTTAGAGATATTTCAGGAACAGGATCCTGCAAAGAACCTTTACTGCATTAAAATAATAAAGCACTGACCGCGAGCCACTTTGTATCCGTTAAAAATTGCATAAAATTTAAAGAAAAAAACTGTCGTTCTGCCAAAAGCAGTGGGGATACACCTTTGCAAAAGCCGTGAGACCTGTTATAATACAGACATATTCATATCGAGAGAATGGGTTTATCGGCGGCAATGAGGCCAAAGAGGAAACCGGCATCGTATTTTGAGGGAAAGGCCAATGGAACACGTAACCGAACAACAATTGACAAGGCGGCAGAGCACCGTATGGCGGGCACTGCGTGCCGCCGCACCGCAGACCATCCCGGTGCTGGCGGGCTATTTTGTGCTGGGGATGGGCTATGGCATTTATGTGCAGTCGCTGGGCCTGCCGGTGTGGATGCCCATGCTCATGGGCACCGTGGTGTACGGCGGTTCGCTGGAATTTGTGCTGGCAAGCCTGCTGCTGAGCGCGTTCTCGCCCCTTTCGGCCTTTTTGATGGCGCTGATGATCCAGGCGCGGCATCTATTCTACGGCCTTGCCATGCTGGAGCGCTACAAGGGCTACGGTCTGCGCAGCTTTTATATGATCTTTGCCATGAGCGACGAGACCTTTTCCATCACCTGTTCGGCCGAGCCGCCGGAAGGGGTGGACAGGGGCTGGTTCATGTTCTTCATCACCCTGCTGGATCAGTGCTACTGGGTGGCCAGTGCCGGTCTTGGCGCGGTGGTGGGCTCGGTGCTGCCCTTCAGCACCGAGGGTGTGGACTTTGTGATGACCGCCATGTTCACGGTGATCTTCCTCAACCAGTGGGAAAAGGACCGGCAGCACTACAGCGCCCTGATCGGCCTTGCCGCCCCATTGGCGTGTCTGGTGGTTTTTGGCTCCGGCAGCTTTTTGCTGCCCTCCATGGGATGCATCCTGATCCTGCTGCTGGCTCTGCGTAAACCGATCGAAAAGGCCGAAGGCACCGAAGCAGAAAAAAGCGGCGAGGAGGTGGGCGCATGACCACAGTCCAGATGGGCCTGACCATTGCAGTGTGCACCGCCGCCACCATGATCACCCGCTTTCTGCCCTTTGTGGTGTTCTCTTCCAAGGATCAGCAGCCGCCGGAGATGGTGCGGTATCTGGGCCGGGTGCTGCCCGCCGCCATCTTTGGTATGCTGATCGTCTACTGCCTGAAAAGCGTCACCCCCTTTGCGGGCAGCCGCGGCATTCCGGAGGCCATCGCTCTGCTGGTGACGGTGGGCCTGCACAAGTGGAAGCATGAGACCCTGCTCAGTGTCGCAGGCGGTACGCTGTGCTATGTGCTGCTGGTGCAGCTGGTGTTCTGAAGAAAGAAAAAAGCGCGCTGCCGAGCAGGAAGATTCCTGTACGACAGCGCGTTTGTGCATGGGACGATCCGCTGACAGCGAACCGGAGCAGGACCGTCCGAAAAACCGATGCTTTGCGACCCGGTCACGGAAATTTTTCAAAAAAAGGTGTATACTGTAGAAAAATGCATCCGAAGGAGGGTTTTCCCATGCCCAGCATCATCATTGTTGGTTCCGGCCCGGCGGGCATTTCCGCTGCGCTGTACGCTGTCCGCGCCGGTGTGGACACCACGGTGCTCACCAAAGGCCCCGGTGCGCTGGACCGCGCCGAAAAAATTGAAAACTATTACGGCTTTGCCGAGCCGGTCTCTGGTGCGGAACTGGAACGCCGCAGTATCGAGAATGCAAAGCGCCTTGGTGTGAGATTCGTCACAGCCGAAGCCGTGGGCCTGACCTATACGGATAAACTCACCGTAGAAACAGTGGATAAAAATTACCCGGCGGACGCTGTGATCCTTGCCACGGGTGCATCCCGGGCGGTGCCGCGCATCCTGGGCCTTGCCGGGCTGGAGGGGCACGGCGTGAGCTATTGTGCCGCCTGCGATGCCTTTTTCTACCGTGGAAAGGACGTGGCGGTGCTGGGCAGCGGCGAGTACGCCCTGCACGAGGTGCAGGCTCTGCTGCCGGTGGCAAAAAGCGTTGCCCTGCTGACCAACGGCGCACCGCTGACGGCGGACTTCCCGCCGGAGGTCACAGTCTATCCGCAGACCGTGGAGGCTGTTCTGGGCGAAACCGTTGTCACCGGCGTGCAGCTGTCCGGCGGTGTGCAGCTGCCTGTCAGCGGTGTATTTGTGGCACTGGGCGTGGCGGGCAGCACCGCACTGGCTAGGAAGATCGGCGCAGAGGTGGACGGGAACCGCATCGTGGTGGACGAAAAAATGCAGACCACCGTGCCCGGCCTGTATGCGGCGGGCGACTGCACCGGCGGCCTTCTGCAGGTGGCAAAGGCCGTGTATGAGGGCGCGCAGGCGGGCACTGAAGCCGCCAAGGCCCTGCGGAAAGGATGAAAAGCAATGTCGGAAACAACAAAGGAACACCGCGATTGTCTGGCCAAAGGTTTTCCCTTCTGGAACGACCTGACACCCGACGAACAGGACATGCTCTGCCGCTATACCCGTCCGGTGCACTACGCAAAGGGGGCAAGGGTGCACAGCCCGCTGGAAAGCTGCGTGGGCATTTTGCTGCTGCGCTCGGGCCAGCTGCGGGCCTACCTGCTCTCGGAGGACGGGCGGGACGTGACGCTCTACCGCCTGTTCGGCGGGGAGGTGTGCATCCTGTCGGCATCCTGCGTGATGGACTCGGTGAACATCGACCTGTATATTGATGCCGAAGAGGACACCGAGGCCTACTGCATCAGCGCGGGCGTTTTCCGCAGGCTGATGCAGCAGAACGTGCATGTGCGCTGCTACGCCTATCAGATGACGGCGGAGCGCTTTTCCGACAGCATGTGGACCATGCAGCAGGTGCTGTTCATGAGCGCAGACCGCAGGCTTGCCATTTTTCTTACCGATGAGCTGGCCAAGACCGGCGGCGACGAGGTGCGCATGACCCACGACCAGATGGCAAAATACATGGGGTCTGCCCGCGAGGTGGTGAGCCGGATGCTAAAATACTTTGCGCAGGAGGGCTGGGTGCGGCTGTTCCGGGGCGGCGTGCAGGTGCTGGACAGGAAAAAGCTGCAGCAGCTGGCAAGAGGACAATAACAAAAAAGGGGCGATGTGAACATCACATCGTCCCTTTTTGGGTCATAGGTTATCCTTTGCAGCCCTGTTCTTCCCAGTCGCCAAAGTCACTGGCTTCGGCGATCTTGGTGGGGTCGAATTTTCCGCTCTCGTCTTTGGGAGCAACAGCGGGGCCTGCTTCCACAGGGTTCGGGTTGGGAGCTTCCGGGGCGAACACCGGCTTCTCACCGCCCTCCGCGGGTGCCGCCGGGGCAGAGGCTTCTTCGGCGGGCTGGGCAGCAGCTGCCGCTTCTTCGGCAGGAGCTTCCGGCGCAGCTTCTTCTGCAGCCTTTTCGTTGGCAGCATCGGAGGCTTTGGTTTCCGCTTCGGCGTAGGCTTCGGCAGTCTTGGCGGCTTCCTCAGCGTTCTGCTCGGCGTCCTCCGGGAACTCTACTTCCTCCACATGGAGCGGGTCTTTCTGGTTCAGGATCTTGTCCAGTGCCACAATGGCAGCACCGGTAACGGCCACAGCAGCGGCCGTGCCAAGGATACGAAACAGTGTTTTCATGCCGGGACCTCCTTGAAAGATCAGATCAAGAGAATGTTACCACATCGTTCAGCGGCTTTTCGGCGGGCTCCACCGAAATGGCGGTGAGCACCGGGCCTTTGCCGCGGTAGATGTTGTGGAACTTGTAGCCTACTTTTGCGGTCACACGCACCCATGCGCGCTGCTCCAGCGCCTTGTAGCCATCGTAGCTGCAGGGGAAGCCCACGAACTGGATGTCCTGCACGCAGCAGGTCATGGCGAAACGGCCCGGCACGAAGCTGTTTTTGCCGGCACGGTTGGTCTGACACACCTGTGCAAGGAATTTGACCGTTTTGCCGGTATACTTCTGGGGCTCGTCCTGACAGTCCATGTACCAGATGCCAAAATCGTCATCCGGAATGTCGATGATGTCCGCGTTGATGTCAAAGGGCAGCGGATCAGGGATATCGTCGTAGGCCACGCTGCCGTCGGCAAACTCGTAGGCGATATCGCACTTGCGGGAAGCCTGACGCACCAGCTTGTGCAGCTCCTGACGGGCGGCATCGTTGTTCACGGCCTCAGCGCGGTTGAACACGATCAGCTCACTGCGGGCGATCTTGTCCAGCAGCAGGCTGCGCATGGAGTTGTCGCGGGCGTAGGTCAGGGCGGTGGTGCCGTCAGCGGTGGCGATGCACTGGTACACGATCCAGCTCTCGGGCAGAGCCTCGGCCAGATCCTGCAGCAGCCACATGCCGTTGTACTCAATGACCACGCGGCCTGCACCGGATTCCTTTTCCAGCTTGAGCAGATTCTGCGGGTTCAGCTCGGCCTTGTCCTCCAGCACCTTGACGGTCACGCCGGGAAAGGCGAACTTCTTCTCGTTGTACTCCTCTTCGCCCTCTTCGCAGATCAGCAGCAGGGTCTTGTCGCCGGAGTCAAAGTTGGGGTCTTCAAAGGTCTCCTGAATGAATTTGGTCTTGCCGCTTTCCAGAAAGCCCACAAACAGGTAGACCGGAATTTCTTTTGCCATAGGAATGGTTTCTCCTTAAAAAATCATTATCCAATCAGGCTCCCTCTCTGAGGGAGCTGGCAAACCCGTTAGGGTTTGACTGAAGGAGCTCAGCAGCCGAACAGCTCTGCAATGGCCTTTTCGTTCAGCTTGGAGCCGATCACGACCAGCTTGCCGCCCACATCTGCACCGCGGGCACGCACTTCCCATTCGCCGGGCACATAGTCGAACTCCAGCCAGCCGTCTGCGCCGCCGTTCACGATGCCCTTGCTGCGCAGGATCATGCCGTAATTGCCGGTATCCAGCTCGGTGAGGGCGTGCTCCACTTCTGCCTTGGTGAATTTGCGGGCCGTCTCGACGCCCCAGCTGGTGAACACCTCGTCGGCGTCGTGGTCATGATGATGGTGATGGCCGCAGCAGCAGTGGCCGTCATGGTCGTGATGATGCTCGTGCTCGTCGTCATCATCGTCATCATCGTGGTCGTGATGGTGGCCACAGCAGCAATGGTCGTGGTCGTCATGATCGTGGTGATGGTGCTCATCGTGATCATCATCTTCATCGTGATCGTGGTGATGCTCGTGCTCGTCCTCGTCGTCATCATCATCGTGGTCGTGATGATGGCCGCAGCTGCACACACCGTTCTCGTCATAGTGGTGATGATGGTGGTGATGCTCTTCTTCCTCGTCCTCGTGGGAGTGCTCCTCATTGGCCTTTGCAGCCATAGCGATCAGCTCTGCCTTGAAGTCGTCCTTGGTGGACATGGCCTTCAGGATCTGCTCACCGGTCAGCTCGTCCCATGCGGTGGTCACGATGGTAGCGGTGGGGTTCTTCTCGCGCAGCATGGCGACCGCAGCGGCGATCTTCTCTTCGCTGGCGGTCTGGGTGCGGCTGAGCAGGATGCAGCTTGCGTGGCTGATCTGGTCGTCGTAGAACTCGCCGAAGTTCTTCATATACATCTTCACCTTGTTCACATCGGCCACGGTGACAAAGCTGTTCAGCTGCACATCCAGATGCTCGGCCACGCCTTCCACAGCGCGGGTCACATCGGAGAGCTTGCCCACGCCGGAGGGCTCGATGACGATGCGGTCGGGGTGGTACTGCTCCACCACCTGCTGCAGGGCGGTGCGGAAGTCGCCCACCAGAGAGCAGCAGATGCAGCCGGCGTTCAGCTCGTTGATCTGGATGCCGCTTTCCTTCAGAAAGCCGCCGTCAATGCCGATCTCGCCGAACTCGTTCTCGATCAGCACCACCTGCTGGCCGGCAAAGGCCTCTTTGATGAGCTTTTTGATCAGGGTAGTTTTACCGGCACCAAGGAAGCCGGAGAAAATATCGATTTTGGTCATGATTCAATTGCCTCTTTCTTTGAATAGCACACAGAGCCGCAGAGTGCTGGCTCAAAAATCTTACACTCCTATTATAACAAGGCTGTCAATGGGAAAACGGCCTTTTTCAAGAAAAAATTGTAACTTTTTTTGCAAATTGGCGGCATTTTGAGGGAGAACGAACTCCCTCAGTCAAAACCTGACGGTTTTGCTGAGAGGACGCCAACCCTCTCAGGCTCACTGCGTTCGCCAGCTCCCCCGAGGGGGGGAGCTTGTTTTCTGAAGGTCGGCACGAATAAAGCTCCCCCTTTCGGGGGAGCTGGCAAAGCCGCAAGGCTTTGACTGAGAGGGTCCAGCCAGCGAGGATGCTCTCCGGCAGCGGAGGTCATTCCAAACCGTCCTGCCCCTGCATTGCAATCTTTTTCCCGGAATGATACAATAAGGCCAAACAGAAATGCACCGCTGCCGGGCTTTCCGGTGAGAGAAAAGGAAGCAAATCATATGAGCATGAATACCGTACCCGAGCGCCTTGCCGCGCTGCGTGCCGCCATGGCTGCAAACGGCGTGGCCGTTTATCTGATCCCTGTGGGTGATCCCCACGCCAGCGAATACCTGCCCTGCCATTACACCAGCCTGACCTGGTTCTCCGGGTTCCACGGCGAGAACTCCAACTTCGTGGTCACCCGCACCGAGAGCGCCCTGTGGGCCGACGGCCGTTATTTTGTGCAGGCCGAGAAGGAAATTGCGGGTACCGAGATCAAGCTGCAGCGCATGGGGGAACCCGGCGTGCCCACCGTGGAGGAATACTGCGCAAATGCCCTGAATGAGGGCGAAGCACTGGGCCTGTGCGGCCTGACCGCCAGCACGGCCCTCGTGAACGACCTGAAAAAGGCACTGGAAAAGAAGGGCGCTTCCATCAAGACCCTGAACCTTGAGGACGAGCTGTGGACGGAGGGCCGCCCTGCCCTGCCGGATACCCCAGCGTGGATCCTGCCGAAGGAATATGCGGGCTTCTCCCCGGCGGAAAAGCTGGATCAGCTGCGCAGCAAGCTCAAGGAGCTGGGCTGCACCGCTCAGTTTGTGGGCAAGCTGGATAATCTGGCATGGCTTTTGAACCTGCGCGCCATGGACATTGAGTGCACTCCCTATGCCATGGCCTACTGCTATGTGACCCCCAGCCGCGCGGTGCTCTTCATCAACACAGCCCGCGTGGCCCCGGAAGCCCGGGCAGAGCTGGAGGCCAACGGCATCACGCTGGCGGAGTACGACGATGTGCTGAAGTTCCTCGCTGCTGAGACGGAACCCCAGACCGTGCTGGCCGAGTGCTCCACGGTGAACTACGCCGTGTATCAGGTGCTGGAGCAGAACCCTGCCCTCACCGTGAAGGACGGCACCGACCCGCTGCTGATGATGAAGGGCGTGAAGAACGAAACGGAGCTTGCCCACACAAAGCAGGCCCATATCCGGGACGCTGTGGCCATGGTGCGGTTCCAGATCGAGCTGGAAAGCCGCCTTGCTGCCGGTGAGACCCTGACCGAGCTGACGGTGGATGAAATTCTGCACAAGTACCGCAGTGCGGACGATAAATTCCTTGTGGAAAGCTTTGGCACCATTGCGGCCTACGGCGGCAACGCAGCCATGATGCACTACCACGCCACCCCGGAAGATCACGCTGTGCTGGAAAAGAAGGGCTTTCTGCTGGTGGACAGCGGTGCCACCTACATGGACGGCACCACCGACATCACCCGCACCTACCCGCTTGGCCCGCTGACCGAGGACGAAAAGCGCTTCTACACATGGACTCTGCAGAGCCACATCGACCTTGCCAAGGCCGTCTGGCTGGATTACTGCGAGTGTAAGATGATCGACACCATTGCCCGGGAACCGCTGTGGCGGCACCTTATCAACTACCGCTGCGGCACCGGTCACAGCGTCAGCTTTGTGGGCAACGTGCACGAAGGCCCCCACAGCCTGCGCGGCACCAACTCCGTGCTTATGCGCCCGGGTATGGTGATCACCGACGAGCCGGGCGTTTACGAGACCGACCTCGTGGGCATCCGCATCGAGAACGAGCTGGTGTGCGTGCACAAGGCCGATAACCAGTACGGTACCTTCCTTGGTTTTGAACCGCTGATGTTCGTGCCCATTGCCACCTCTCCCATCCTGCCCGGTGTGCTGGATAAGGACGAGATCGCATGGCTGAACGATTACCACCGTCAGGTGTTTGCAAAGCTGGCACCGCACCTGAACGACGAAGAGCGCAGCTGGCTGGCGGAGAAGTGTGCCGCCATCGGCTGCTGAGAAAGCGCAAAAAACACCCGGAGCCGTGCAGGAGCCAGAGCGGCTCTCGGCGGCAGCCGGGTGCTTTTTATAGGGTCACAGCTTGCAGCAGTGCGTCTGTGGGGTGTCCAGCGGCGGAAGAGTGAACTCGTTTTCGCCAAAGGGCGAACGCAGGATGGCCGCCCGCGTTTCCGGGTAGATGCCAAGTTCGGTGTAGATGTCCCGGTACAGGAGCATCACCCGCCGCCGCAGCCGAAGGATATCGGCGGTGGTCACTCTGGAGTGGGAGACGCTCTGGCTGTTCTGCAGGTAGTAATAGCCGATGTCCGGGATGGAAACGGCGGTGCGCACGAAACGCAGATATTCGGTGTTGAACAGCTGATCCTCCGCAAACAATTCTTTGCGGAAATGGAGGCTGTGCTTCCGCAGGAGGTCACGGCGGTAGAGCTTGTTGCAGGGGCTGCCATAGTAGAAGGTGTTCGGCTTCTGGATCAGATGCTTTGCGTATTCCTGTCCGGTGTACACCCCGGCAGGCAGATAGCCATAGGCCCGGGTGCGGGGCGGATTGCGCTGGAGCACATGCTGCAGCGCCTTTTCCCATGGGCGGATGTGCTCCACATAGTTTTCCGGGTACACCATCCAGAAGGGCGCGATCACAAGATCGGCGGTGTGGGCCTCGGCGGCGGAGACCAGCTTTTCCGTAAAATCGGGGGCCAGCCAGTCGTCGCTGTCCACAAACTGGATGTATTTGCCGTGGGCCAGCGCAATGCCCTGATTGCGGGTATCCGCTGCGCCGGTGTTGGTTTTATCCACCAGTGCAATGCGGTGGTCGTTGGCGGCAAGGGCGCGGCAGACGGCAAGGGTGTCGTCGGTGGAGCCATCGTTCAGCAGCAGGATCTCAATGCTTTTATAAGTCTGGGTGCAGATGCTTTTGACACAGCGGGCAATGCACCCGGCAGTGTTGTACATGGGCACGATGATGCTTACAAGGGGAAATTCCATAGGTTCTCCTTTTCTCAGATGCGGCTGTGGGTGCGGGCAAATGCGTCGGAAAGCTTCTGCACCGGGCCGTTGGGCAGAGGGCTTTCAAACAGGCTCAGATAGATGCCGTGCAGCCGCAGGCGGAATTTATCGTACACGCCCAGCTGGATGCACAGTTCCTTGTAGGTGTGGTACATCCGACTGCGGTGGCGCAGCATGTCCGCCGCGCTCACCTGCGTATGGCATACGCTCTGCGGGTTCTGAATGTAGCAGTAGGCGGCTTCGTCGATGGCGGCAAACCGCTGTGCCACCTGCAGATACCGGGTGTTGAACAGCTGGTCCTCGGCGTATACCACATGCTCGAACCGGATGTGCGCCATCTGGATGAGATCCCGGCGGTAGAGCTTGTTCCAGAGCACGCCGTAGTAAAAGGCAGCGGCATTGCCGGTGAGCTGCCACAGGTAATCCACCTTGTTGTACACCCCGGCGGGCAGCAGGCTGTACTCCCGGGTGTCATAGCCGCCATCCTTGCGGGGCACCATCATCCGGTAGGGAGCCAGCACAAGGTCGGCATGGCTGCGCTGCATAGCAGCCACCAGGTTTGCGGTGCAGCCCGGCAGCAGGTGATCGTCGCTGTCCGCAAACTGGATGTATTCGCCGTGGGCAAGGGCAAGGCCGCAGCTGCGGGTGTCTGCTGCGCCGGTGTTGGGCTTGTCCACCACACGGATGCGGCTGTCGGCGGCAGCAAGCTTCCGGCAGACAGCAAGGGTGTCGTCGGTGGAGCCGTCGTTCAGCAGAAGGATCTCAAGCTCCGGGTAGCTCTGGGATGTGATGCTCTCCACACAGCGGGAGATGAAGCCCGCCGCGTTATAGGCGGGCACAATAACGCTGACAAGCGGCTGCGGCATGGCGGGTCCCTCCGTTTTTTCTTTTTTCGATGCAGCAAAGTTTTATTTATCATACTCCAGCCCTGCGCAAAAATCAAGGCGGGCGGCTGGCGGAAAGGAGAATGTGAGATGGTATTTCACATTGCGGTATGCAGCCCGGACGCGGCCTTGCGCAGTGGGCTGGAACGCCAGTGCATGGAATATTTTGCCCGGCGGCAGGATGCGTGCATCGTGCAGCAGCTGCCGGATGCAGATGCGCTGCTGCGCCGGGACACCGAGGGAGAACGGTTTGACCTGTATCTCATCGAGCTGGGCGCTGTAGCGGCCCCGGCAGGGCTTTCGGCGGCTGCGGAGCTGCGCCGCCGGGGCCGCAGGGCTCCGCTGGCCTTTGCGGCCCGCACACCGGCCCACGCCTACAGTGCTTTCCGGGTGGATGCCATGCAGTATCTGCTTCTGCCGGTGCACCAGCAGGAGCTTTCGGCCCTGCTTGCCCGCGCCACCGAGCCGGAGTACGGCCCGGCAATGACCGTTGTCACCGCCGAAGGCCTGCGGGCGCTGGCCTATGCGCAGATCGAATATCTGGAGTGCACCCACCATGTGGTGCACTTCCATCTGCTCAGCGGCGAGGATGTGGTGTCCCTTTCGCTGCGGGTGTCCTTTGCCGAGGTAGCAAAGCCGCTGCTGGAAGACGGGCGTTTTTTGCAGCCGCACCGCTCCTATGTGGTCAATCTGGCGGCGGCACAGCTGCTGACGGCGGGCGAGCTGCAGATGTGCAGCGGTGCGCGCATCCCCATCCCGCGCGGACGGGAGGGTGCAGTGCGCGAAGCCTTCCGCAGCTGGATCGACCGGTAAAATGGCAAACAAAAAAGAGCCGCTTTCACGGCTCTTTTTTGTGCCCGGAGATCAGGCATCGGGTTCGGTTTTGTGTTTCTTTTCCTTGTCGGAAGCATCCAGAACACCAAAGCCCCAGTGGTTGGCCATGTCCATGATGATCTTCTGGGGAGAACCGGAGGGATAGGCGTTCTCGGAGAACGCGGTCAGGAATTTATACAGCTGCGGCTGCACCTGATCGTACAGGCCCAGCTTTGTGTACAGCTCCTTGTAATAGCGGAACACCTGCAGTTTGTTCTGCACGATGGAAGCCAGATTGATCTGGGTGTGGCAGATGCTCTGGGGGTTCTGCACATAGTGGTAGCCCGCTTTGGAAATGGATACGAAAACATTGGCGTACAAAATGTATTCCAGGTTGAAAACCAGGTCTTCGGCCCAGCGCACCTCGCTGGTGAACTGAAGATGATGGTCTGCCAGAATATCCCGGCGGTAGAGCTTGTTCCACAGCACGCTGTAGAAGAAGGATGCGGGCTTCTCCATCAGGCGCAGGGCAAAGGTATCGCGGTCGTAGATGCCCTCGGGCAGGAAGCCGTATTCACGGATATCATCAGGCTTTTTCTCGGTATCGATGCCAAGGTTCTCCTGCAGGTTTTCCAGTGCCTGCGTGGCCTTGGAAGAGTTGGCGGGAATCACCATCCAGTAAGGTGCAATGACCAGATCAGCGTTGTTCGCTTCGGCGGCAGTCACCAGCCGCTCAGTAAAATCAGGGTCGAGATAATCGTCGCTGTCCACAAACTGCACATACTTGCCCCTTGCAAGGGACATGCCGCAGTTGCGGGTCTCCGACACACCGGAATTGGATTTGTCCACCAGAACGATGCGGGGGTCCTTTTCACGGAATTGCTCACAGATGGAAAAGCTTTCGTCCCGGGACCCGTCGTTGACCAGAATGACCTCGATATCCTTCCATGTCTGGGCACAAATGCTCTCCAGACAGCGGGCAACACTATTCTGCACGTTGTACACAGGCACGATAATGCTGACGAGTGGGTTGTTCATGACGGAAGGTCTCCTCTTTACGGATATTATACCTTTATATTAAAAATCACAGAGTGTATTCTTACAAATGAGGACACTTCCCCCTTGGGGCAGTCCTATTTATAATATCATACTCTTCTTGCGCACAAAATGCAAGAGCAAAGAAGGATCGGATAAAGAAAAGAACCGCACGCTGCGGCCCTTTTTTCTTACACACGTGTCCAGTCCAGCATATCCCACCGGGGCACGAACTGGCTGCAGATGCGGCGCATCTCCGGCTCGTCGGCGGCAGAGGTGCGGTCTGCGATGCCAATGACGTAATACCCGGCCTTGTGGGCGGTGGTGGCGGCGTATACGGCATCCTCGCACACGGCGCAGGCGGCGGGGTCTGCACCGCCCAGACGGCTCATGCACTCAAAGAACACCTCCGGGCGGCTTTTGTGCAGCACGCCCTGCGCTTCCACGATGAAGGAGAAATACTGCGCGATGCCCAGCCGGGTAAGCACGGTGCGGCACTGTTCGGCCCAGGTGTTGGAGCAGATGCACATGCGTGCGCCCTCGGCCTGCAGCTTTGCCAGCATCGTGCGCACGCCGGGTTTCAGCTCCACGGTCTCGTACAATTCGGCGATCACCTCGCGCATCACGGAAAAATAGCTTTCCTCGGTCAGCGGCAGGCCGTACTCCCGGATCAGATACTGTGCGCCCTCCTGCATTCCCATGTTCAGCAGTGTGGCGCGCAGATCCCCCCGCGGGGTGCGGCCATAGCGGCGCAGCAGTGCGTCGGGGGCACCCTCCCACACCACGGTCATGCTGTCGGTCAGGGTGCCGTCCATATCAAAAATCCATTGCTTGCAGTGCATGAGAATGCCTCCTTTTGAAATCCTGACAAGTATACCATGTTTCTTTGCCGGGAGAAAGGCATCAATTTACAAAAAACGGAAGAAATTTCTCTGGAAATATGCTATAATCTGAACAAAACCGGAAACGATCAAAGGAGGCGGATGCAATGGATGATCGCAGTGCTCCGTGCAAAGCTCTGGTGCTGGCAGGCGGCGGAGCCAGGGGCAGCTATCAGGTGGGTGTGTGGCGCGCGCTGATGGAGCTGGACTGGCACCCGCAGATCATTACCGGAACCAGCGTTGGCAGCCTGAACGGTGCCATGTTCGTGCTGGACCAGTACGAGACGGCCCGCGATATGTGGCTGGCCATCCGCAGCAAGGATGTGATGGAGCTGCCGGAGGAGGATGCCGACCTTTCGGCCCTGCACCAGTTCCTGCGCAGCGTAGTGAAAGCCGGCGGCATGGATGTGACCCCGCTGGAAGAGATCGTGGAGCGGGTTCTGGACGAGGATGCCCTGCGCGCGGCTCCCATCCGCTTCGGCCTTGTCACGGTGGAGCAGCGGGGCTTAAAGCCCCGGGAGCTGACGCTGGACGAGATCCCGGCAGGAAAGGTCAAGGACTACCTGATGGCCTCCGCTGCCTGCTTCCCGGCGCTGCGTGCGCGGGAGATCGATGGGGTCAAGTTTCTGGATGGCGGCTACAGCGACAACATGCCCACCGGTCTTGCCAAACGCATGGGCGCGGATGAACTGGTGTGCGTCGATCTGGAAGGCGTGGGCATCACCCGCCCCAACCTCACCGGCCTGCCCACCGTGATGGTGCGCAGCTACTGGGAGCTGGGCGATATCCTGCACTTTGACCCCGACACCGCCCGCCGCAACATCGAGCTGGGCTACTATGATACCCGCCGCGCTATGGGATATCTGCGGGGGTGTGCCTATGCTGTCTCCTGTGATGCCCAGAGCTGCACGGACGCTGCTGCATTCCACGCAAAATTTGAGCGGGTGCAAAAGGCCGTGCGGGAGAAATACCCGGTCACCCTGACGGCGGATGCGGCCCTGCTGCTGGCCAAGATGAAGGATGCCGACCTTGCCCCGCTGGAAGCCGCCGCGGAAGATGCCGGTGTGGACCCGGCCCATTACTACACCACCCATACTTTGTGCGATGCATTCCTTGCAAAGTGCGATCAGGCACGGATGCAAAGCTTTGCACCGCTGTTTGAGGGCAGTGCCGATGCGGCGCGGGCCGCACTGGCCGCGCTGCTGCCCAATACCTTTTTGCAGGCGCTGGTCTGGCGCACCCTGACCACGCCGGAAGCCGAGCTTTTGCCGGAGGTGACCGAACATGAAAGTGTATAAAGGTTCCTGCGCTTCTCCCGGCCTTGTGCTGGGGCAGGTGAGCCGTCTGGAGCACCATGTGGAGACCACGACCGTGGGCCCCTTTAAACCGTCCCGGGAGCTGCAGCTGCTCACCGATGCCATCCGCACCGCACAGGACGAGCTGGAATCCATGGCAGACCGTGCCGCACCCAGCGAACAGGCCATCTTCCAGTTCCAGAGCATGATGCTGGACGACGAGGGCATGATGAACGAGGTGCGCTTCTGCATCAATGCAGGCATCGGCGCGGCAGCGGCCATGAATCAGGTGGGCCAGCGCTACGCCGACCAGCTGGCCAACATGAAGGATAACCCTTACATGCAGCTGCGCAGCGTGGATATCCTCGACGCAAGCCGCCGGGTCATCAACATCATCACCAACCGCCCCCGCATGTGGCTGGCGCTGGACCACCCGGTGATCCTTGCGGCAGAGCGGCTGATGCCCACCGACCTGTTCAGCGTGCCTTCCGGCATGATTTTAGGCATCATCACGGCAGAGGGCAGCGGCCAGAGCCACGCGGCCATCATTGCCCGGGCAATGAATATCCCGGGCATCGTGCAGGTGGGCCGGGATTTTCTGGACGACTGCGACGGCCGCACCGTGATTCTGGACGCCACCGGGGGCCAGTGCACGCTGGACCCGGACGCTGCCGCCCGCCAGCAGGCCGAGACCCGCATCTGCGAGCTGCAGCGGGAGAACGAAGAGATGGGGCAGCTGCATGCTCTGCCCAACAGGACAAAGGACGGCCAGCCCTTTGAGCTGCTGGCCAACTGCTTTGGGCCGGAGGACATCGACACGGCCATGCAGTCCGGCGCACAGGGCGTGGGCCTGCTGCGCACCGGCTACATGATGCTGCCGGGCCGCATCCTCGATGAGCAGGAACAGTATTTCTTCTACTGCTCCTGTCTTGCTGCCGCCAAGGGCTGCCCGGTAACGGTGCGCACCTTCGACTTTGGCTCAGACCGCACCATTTCCGACGCCTATCAGGGCCTGCAGTCTTCCAAGCTTGGCCTGCGGGGCATCCGCAACAGTCTGCGCCAGCCCCACCAGTTCGAGACGCAGCTCTGTGCGCTGCTGCGCGCCGCGGCCCGCGGCCCGCTGCGGGTGATGTTCCCCATGGTGACGAATGTGGAGGACTGGGACGCAGCCATGCGTGTGGTGGAGCGCTGCCGCGAGCACCTGCGGGAGCGCGGCGTGGCGTTCAACGAAGATACAAAGTTCGGCGTGATGCTCAGCGTACCCGCTGCCTGCCTGACCGCTGAGGAATTTGTAGAGCACGGGGTCGATTTTCTTGTGGTCGGCACCAACGACCTGACCCAGTATACCCACGCGGCAGACCGGGAGCTTGCCAGCGCCGAGCACTACTACCGCCCGGCCAGCAAGGCCATGAAAAAGCTCATCACTATGGTGCTGGATGCCGCAAAGGTGCGCAATGTGCCGGTGACCATCTGCGGCCTTGCCGTGGGCAACCCGGCCAACACGGTGCAGTATTTGCAGCTGGGCCTGCGCAGCTTCTCGGTGAGCCCGCAGAACCTTTTGAACGTGAAGAAAGCTCTGCTGGAAGCAGAGACATAAACCCTGAAAATAACAAAAAAGCAGCTGCAACGCAGCTGCTTTTTTGTTATTCCAGATTCCCCGTCAGGGTCATTACCGAAGCAAGCACGGCCAGCGGGGCGGTCTCGCACCGCAGGATGCGGGGGCCAAGGCCCACTGTTCTGGCACCGGCCTTTGCGGCCATCTCGGCTTCCTCGGCGGCAAAGCCGCCCTCGGCACCGGTCACGATGGCGATTTTCAGCTTTTCACCATCGGCGGGCTTTGCTGCGGCCAGCAGGTCGCGCAGGGGCGCGCCGCCGCACTCGTAGCAGAACAGCACAAGGTCGTACTGTGCAAAGGTGCGGCACACGGCACCAAAGTTTGCCAGCGGCAGGGCCACATCCGGCAGAACGCCCCGGCCGCACTGCTTGGCGGCTTCCACCGCAATACGGTTGTAGCGCTCGTTCTTCTGCTCCTCTTTTTTGGGCGCGGCCACGCAATACCGGCTGAAGAAGGGCACGATGTGGGCTGCGCCCAGCTCCACGCCGTGCTTGATGATCTGCTCCAGCTTGTCCTGCTTGGGGTAGCCGGCCAGCAGAGTGACCTCCACGCTGGGTTCGGCGGCGCTGGGATAGCCCGGCTCCACCCGGAACTCCACACACTCATCGCCAAAGCCGGTGATGGTGGCGGTGTATTCCACGGCGTTGCCGTCGCATAGAATGACAGTATCGCCCAGCCTTGCGCGCATCACACGGGCAAGATGGTGGGCATCGGCCCCGCGCAGGGTGGCGGTGCCGTCAGAGATCTCGGTGGTAAAATAACGGTGCGGCATAAAATCTCCTTACGCTTTCTTGCAGACGATGCACTCCCAGCCGCGCTTCTCCTTCACTTCCACAACGGCAAGGCCGGCTTTTTCCAGCCCGGCGATCACTTCGTCCTTGCGGCTGTCGATGATGCCGCTGGCAATAAAGGTGGCACCCTCCGCCATCAGGCCGGGCACGGCAGGAGCCAGAGACAGGATGGCATTGGCCACGATGTTGGCGGTGATGATATCGTATTTGCCGCTGGCCTTATCGGAAAGGTCGCCCACCAGCACGGTCAGCTTGTCCTGCACGCCGTTCAACGCGGCGTTCTCGCCTGCGGTGCGTACGGCCACAGGGTCGATGTCCACGCCCTCGGCCACGGCAGCGCCCAGCTTCAGCGCCGCAATGGCAAGGATACCGCTGCCGGTGCCGATGTCCAGCACCCGCTCGCCGCCGGTCACCCGCTCGTCCAGCGCTTCCATGCACAGGCTGGTGGTCTCGTGGCCGCCGGTGCCGAAGGCAAGGCCCGGGTCAAGGATCAGCTTCACCCGGTCGGTGTCGTACTGCTGCCACGAGGGCACCACGGCCAGCCGTTTGCCGATTTCCAGGGGGTGATAATACTTGCGCCAGCCGTTCTGCCAGTCCTCCTGCTCCACGCCCTCGGTCTCCACGGTGTAGGCGATGTTTGCAGCTTCCATGCGGGCGGCAATGAGGGCCAGCGTCTCCACGGGGGAAGCGCCCGGCTCCAGATACATATGGATGATAACGGTATCGCGGGGCTTGTCCAGCAGCTCCTGCTCGATCAGATCCACATGGGCGATCTCGGCCACCTGCTGCTCGATGTCGCTGTAGTCTTCGATATAGATGCCGCCCTCGGCGATCATGGTGGCAACGGCTTCGGCGTTGTCGGCGTCGGCCTTGGCCACGGTCAGGCGGATATCAGTCCATTCCATAATGCTGTCTCCTTTTATTTTGCATCCTCGCCCTCTCCGTCATTGCTTGCGCAATGCCACCTCCCCCAAAGTGGGAGGCCTTGGCAGTCCATGCAAAGTTTGCGGTTTTGCCAAGGGCTCTCCCTTTGGGAGAGCTGGACGCGAAGCGGCCTGAGAGGGCGCATGTTCTTTATAATAGTATAGTACCCGATTCGGCTGTGGGATGCAAGCCTTTGGGCAAAATGTACGTAAAAAGAAAAGAATTTTCAACACAAAGACGACCCTTGTGCGGAAAACCCAAAAATTATCGACTGAAAAACTGCCAAATGAGGACTTTTGATGCATTTTGATAGAAAAAAGACGAAAGGGACTTTCTTTTTTTGCGGAAATATGTTATTATTCTATTACGGAATTATGGACGGCCTGCAACCAGAGGCGTCTGTAAACACAAACATTTCTTAAGGAGGAATGTGCTTTATGATGAAGTATCTCCAGAAACTGGGCAAAGCTTTGATGCTTCCCGTCGCGGTCCTGCCGATCTGCGGCATCCTGATGGGTCTTGGTTATGCCCTCGCTCCGGGCGTTATGGGCGTTCCCGGTGCTGCAACCTCCGGTGCAGCTTACACCGTTGGCTTCCTGCTGGTCAAGGCAGGCGGCGCTCTGATCGATAACATGGCATGGCTGTTTGCCATTGGTGCCGCTGTCGGCCTTGCTGACAACGACGGCACCGCAGGTCTGGCCGGTCTGGTCAGCTTCCTGATGATGCAGCAGCTGCTGAACCCCGGTGTGGTCGGCATGGTCCGTCACCTGGAAGAAGGCACTGCTACCTACATCGCCTTCCAGAAGGTCGCCGGCAACTCCTTCATCGGCATTCTGGCCGCTGTTGTGGGCGCTGCCTGCTACAACAAGTTCAAGGATATCCAGCTGCCTGACTGGCTGGCATTCTTCTCCGGCAAGCGCTTCGTTGCAATCGCTACCGGTCTGATCTCCATTCTGGTGTCCGTTGTTCTGCTGTTCGTCTGGCCCGTCATCTTCGACGCTCTGGTCGCGATCGGCAACGGCATCGCTGGCATGGACGGCATCGGCGCCGGCATCTACGCCTTCCTGAACCGTCTGCTCATCCCCACCGGTCTGCACCACGCTCTGAACAACGTGTTCTGGTTCGACACCATCGGTCTGGGCGACCTGAGCCACTTCTGGGCTGGCGAGACCTCTGCTGATGTGGGCTGGAGCCTTGGCATGTACATGTCCGGCTTCTTCCCCTGCATGATGTTCGGTGTCCTGGGCGCTGCTCTGGCTATGGTCAAGACCGCTAAGAACAAGAAGGCTGCCATCGGCCTGGTTCTGTCCGCTGCAATCTGCGCCTTCGTCTGCGGCGTTACCGAGCCCTTCGAGTTCGGCTTCATGTTCCTGTGCTTCCCCCTGTACGTTGTGTACGCTGCTCTGTACGGCATCTTTACCGTCATCACCTACTACTCCGGTTTCCGTGCCGGCTTCTGCTTCTCCGCAGGTGCCACCGACCTGGTGTTCTCCGCTTCCCTGCCCGCAGCTGCCAAGACTTGGATGATCATTCCTCTGGGCATCGCAGCCTTCGTGGTGTTCTACGCAGTGTTCTACTTTGCCATCACCAAGTTCGACCTGAAGACCCCCGGCCGTGAGGACGAGGACGAAGAGGCCGAGAAGAAGGTCGTTCTGGCAAACAACAACTATACCGAAGTCGCTTCCGCTGTTCTGGCTGCTGTCGGCGGCAAGGAGAACGTGAAGGAAGTTGGTTACTGCGCAACCCGTCTGCGCTTTGAGGTCAAGGATAACGCCAAGGTGGACGAGAAGGCTGTCAAGGCCGCTGGTGCTGCCGGTGTCATCCGCCCCAGCAAGAACGCTTGCCAGGTGATCATCGGCACCAAGGTTCAGTTCGTGTACGACGAGCTGAAGAAGATGCTGTAACGCACACAGCATTCTGAACGGAGTTTGTGCGGGAGACTGGTTGCTCCTGCATTCCCATAAAAGCCGCCGGGAGAAGGGCAGAACCTGCCGCTCCCGGCGGCTTTTTGCGTTCCCGCGCAGAGTGTGCTATACTGGTTCAAAAGGCAGATACGGGAGGAAAAACCATGAGCAAAGTGTACAGCTGGCGGAAACTGAATGAAAAAGAACTGACGCGGGTCTATCTGGACGAAATGCGGCGGGACTTTCCGCCCACGGAGCTAAAGCCCCTGAGCATGATCCTGAACAGCGAAGCGGACGGCATAGCCCACACATGGGGCGTGTTCGACGGCGAAACACTGGCGGCGTATCTGCTCATGGTGCGCCCGGCAGGCAGCAGGGTGAGCCAGCTGGATTACTTTGCCGTGCTGCCGGAATACCGTGCTGCAGGGCTGGGCGCGCAGCTGCTGGCCGACCTGCCGCAGCACGAGCGCGGTGCGCAGGCCATCCTCATTGAGGCCGAATGCCCGGATAAGGCAGAGGACGAAGCTATGGCTGTGCGGCGGCTGGGCTTTTACTCCCGGTGCGGCGCGCGGGACACCGGCTTCACCGAGCACCTGTTTGATGCATGGTTCCGCATTCTGGTGCTGGACTGCCCGGGTGCCGGTACCTTTGCGGACCGGCAGGCCGTGGATGCCCTGGTGGACTGCTACCGCCGCACCATCAGCGAGACCGAGTGGCAGAAGTACGTGCAGTTCTACTGCCCGGACGGAACAAAATACTGCTGAGCAGAAGGCGCTCTGTGCAAATTATGTGTACAGAGCGCCTTTTTGTCATATTTTTGTTGACAGACTCCCAAAAAGTGGTACGCTAAAAGCACAGAAAAACGCTTTTAGAGGAGGGCAATGTTATGGCAGAAAAAATGACCCGGCGTACCTTTATGAAGAGCGCAGCAGCTGCGGCTGCAGCGATCTCTTTGTCCGGCGTGCTGGTCGGCTGCGGCGGCAGCGGACCGGCACAAAACGAGGTGCGCGTTGGTGCATTTATCGTTGCAGTGTACGATGCGAAGGGGAATGTCGGTGGCACAGTTCTCGGAAGTGGAAGCAATGGCAGCATCACTGCGACGGTGAAACTGACATACAGCAGCAGCGGTAAGGGCTTTGTGGAATATCCTTATGAAGGAATGTTTACCGCGAAGGTGAAGGAAAACCAGCTGAAAACGCTGAAGCCGACCAGTGGAAAGCTTCAGGCATCCAATGCTTTTGGCCCGTATAAGAAAGAAAATGTTACCCAGCTGGAGCTGCAATTTGATAACAATGAGTCGAGTGGTGCATTCCTGGATGGCGCACCGGTAGAATTGACCATTAATGTCGACAATGCAAAAGGTATGCTTTACCTGACAAGAGTGGAAAATCGGATCGTAGTGACGAATACAAAGCCTGTTGGTTGATTGAAGGAAAGCTTTTTAAAGAGGGCTGCTCACCATATCATGAGCAGCCCTCTTTTTGTCACTTTGCCCAGCCGGAAAATGGCATTTTCGGCATATTTATCCTGTTTGTAAAATTTGAGTACAGGCTTTTCATGCCGGCTTTACGCAGGCTTGACACAGCCGCCGGAGCCTGTGCAAAAGCTTTACCTCCATTTTGCGCGTACATGGTCGCAGCGCACACGGCGGTGCGGTACAATAAGGCCGTTCCCAAGGAAAACACATAGAAACAAGAAAACATCGGCCGGAAATGCATTTCGGCATTTATTGGAGGAAAAGGGTTATGAAAAAGATCACTCGTCGTTCGTTTATCACTGTCTGCGGCGCTGCTGCTGCGGCTATGGCTCTGACCGCCTGCGGCGGCGCAGCCTCTTCCACTGTGGCATCCTCTGCTGCGGAGTCCACCTCTTCTTCTGCCGCTGCTGAGACCGCTGCAGGCACCCTGTCCGGCAATGTGGCTACCGGCGGTTCTACCTCTATGAAGAACGTCATCGCTGCCCTGACCGAGGGCTTTGCCGAGGTGGAGCCGGGTGTCACCGTCAGCTACGACCCCACCGGCTCCGGCGCAGGCATCACCGGTGCTACCGATAAGACGCTGGACATCGGCCTGTCCTCCCGCGCCCTGAAGGACGACGAGAAGAACGACGTGGACGGCACCACCGTGGCGCTGGACGGCATCGCCATCATCGTGAACAAGGACAGCAAGGTGGCAGACCTGACCGTGGACCAGCTGAAGCAGATGTTCACCGGTGAGATCACCAACTGGAAGGATGTGGGCGGCGACGAAGGCGAGATCGTTCTGGTGGGCCGCGAGGCCGGTTCCGGCACCCGCGATGGCTTTGAGAGCATCGTGGACGTGAAGGACAGCTGCAAGTACGCACAGGAGCTGACCGCTACCGGCGCTGTCATCAGCGCTGTGGAGGCCAATCCTCTGGCCGTCGGCTACGCTTCCCTGTCCGCTGTGGGCGACACCGTCGCCATGGTCACTGTGGAGGGTGTGGAGTGCAGCGAGGACACCGTGAAGGACGGCAGCTACAAGATCCAGCGTCCCTTCGTGTTCGTCACCAACAAGAGCGTGACTCTGTCTGAGCAGGCACAGGCCTTTGTGGACTTTGCCACCAGCAAGGACGCTGCCGACCTCATCCGCACCGCAGGCGCTGTGCCGGTGAACGAGTAACGGTTAGAGGGCAAGGCCGTTCACAAAATACCCCGCCGCGTCGGGCTGCCGTTTCTGCGGGCCGACGCGGCTTTTATAAAGGATTTCAGCTATGAACAAAAAATCCTATCTGAGCCGTGTGCGGCTGCCCCGCACCCCCGCCGAATGGCTGGAAGCGGTGATGAACTTCATCTTCTTCCTGTGCGGTATGCTGGCGGTGGGCTGCGTGGTGCTTATCTCGGTGTACATGGTGATCTCCGGCGTGCCGGCCATCCACAAGATCGGCCTGTTCCAATTCCTGTTCGGCACAAAGTGGGCCTCCACGGCAGCCCAGCCGCTGTTCGGCATCCTGCCGTTCATCCTTTCCAGCATCTACGGCACGCTGGGCGCTGCCATCATCGGTGTGCCCATCGGCCTGCTGACGGCGGTGTTCCTCTCCAAGGCCGCCGACCCAAAGCTGCGCACCGTGATGGTCACCGCCATCGAGCTGCTGTCCGGCATCCCCAGCGTGGTGTTCGGCCTGCTGGGCATGCAGGTGCTGGTGCCCGCCGTGGCAAAGACCTTCGGCAAGGCTTCCGGTGCCTGCCTGCTGAGCGCTATCGTGGTGCTTTCCATCATGATCTTGCCCAGCATCGTGTCCGTGTCGGTCACGGCACTGAACGCCGTGCCGCCGGAGTATGAGCAGGGCAGTCTGGCACTGGGTGCCACCGACACCGAAACATGGTTCAAGATCAGCATTCCGGCAGCCAAAAGCGGCATTGCCGCAGGCATTGTGCTGGGCATCGGCCGTGCCATCGGCGAGGCCATGGCGGTGATGATGGTGGCAGGCAACAGCCCCAACATGCCGGACAGTCCTTTCCGCAGCGTCACCTTCCTGACCACCGCCATCGCCAAGGAGATGAGCTATGCCGGCGGTCTGCAGCGGCAGGCGCTGTTCAGCATCGCGCTGGTGCTGTTCGTCTTTATCATGATCATCAATGTTGTGCTGAATGTTGTGCTGAAGGGAGGAAGCCGGGATGAATAAGGGCCTTTCGCCTTCCCGTCAGATGTGGAACCGGGTCATGACCGCACTGGTCTGGGCCAGTGCCGTGCTGGTGATGGTTCTGGTGGCCGGTATCATCGGCATGGTGCTGGTGCGGGGCATCCCCCACATCAGCTGGAAGTTCCTTTCTACCACTGCCAGTGTGCTGAAAAAGACCGACGGCATCCTGCCTGCCATCCTCAACACACTGTATGTCATTGTGCTGACATTACTGATCGTACTGCCGCTGGGCGTGGGCGCGGCGGTCTACCTGACCGAGTATGCCTCCAACCGGCGGCTCATCGAGGTCATTGAGTTCACCAACGAAACGCTGGCGGGCATCCCCAGCATCATCTACGGTCTGGTGGGTATGCTGGTGTTCAGTCAGGCGCTGGGCTTCCAGACCTGTCTGCTGTCCGGTTCACTTACGCTGGTGGTCATGAACCTGCCCACCATCATCCGAACCACGCAGGAATCCCTCAAGACGGTGCCGCAGGGCTACCGGGAGGGTGCCATGGGCTTGGGTGCAGGCAAGTGGCACATCATCCGCACCATCGTGCTGCCCTGCAGCATCGACGGCATCGTGACCGGCTGCATTCTGGCTGTGGGCCGCATCGTGGGCGAAAGTGCCGCCCTGCTTTTCACCGCCGGTGCCGCAGAGGTCATTGCCAAGAGTGTGGCCAAAGCCTACACCTCCAACGGTGCCACCCTGTCGGTGCTGCTGTACCTGCGTGCCTTTGAGGACGGCGATTTTGCTTCCGCATGGGGCATCGGCGCGGTGCTGCTGGTGCTGGTGCTGGCCATCAACCTTGCGGCGCGGCTGGCAAAGACCAAGCTGAAACAGAAACAGTAAAATTTGATTTTACTGTTCAAAATGGCCTCCGCATTCGCTCTGGCCATGAATAGCGGAAAAATTATTTTTAATTTCGTAGATTTGAAAAATCTGCGGATTTTTCAAATCTACCTTTTCACGGGAAGGGCCGAAACAGTAAACTTCCTGTTGAAATTCAACAATGAGGTACTCTATGGAAAACACGAACATGCCGGTGATATCGGCAAAAGACCTGAACCTCTGGTACGGCGACTTCAAGGCGCTGAAAGGCATCTCGCTGGACGTGGGCGAGCGGGAGATCACCGCGCTCATCGGCCCTTCCGGCTGCGGAAAGTCCACCTTTTTAAAGACCCTCAACCGCATGAACGACCTTGTGCCGAATGTGCGCATCGAGGGTGATGTGCGGCTGAAGGGCGAGGACATCTTTGCCCGGGAAATGCAGCTTACCGACCTGCGCCGCCGGGTGGGCATGGTGTTCCAGAAGGCCAATCCCTTCCCCATGAGCATTTACGACAATATCACCTACGGCCCCAAGCTGCACGGCGTGCGCAATAAGGCCGAGCTGGACGAGCTGGTGGAAAGCAGCCTGCGGGGCGCAGCCCTGTGGGACGAGGTGAAGGACCGCCTGAAAAAGAGCGCGCTGGGCCTTTCCGGCGGCCAGCAGCAGCGTCTGTGCATCGCCCGTGCACTGGCGGTGAAGCCCGAAGTGCTGCTGATGGACGAGCCCACCAGCGCACTGGACCCCGGCTCCACCATGAAGGTGGAGGAGCTGATGAGTGAGCTGAAGAAGAACTACACGGTGGTCATCGTTACCCACAACATGCAGCAGGCGGCCCGTATCAGCGACCGCACCGCCTTCTTCCTGCTGGGCGAGCTGGTGGAAGTGGGCCCCACGGCCCAGATCTTCAGCGCACCGCAGGATAAACGCACCGAGGATTACATTTCCGGTCGGTTCGGTTAAAGGAGGAAACAGCTATGAGTATCCGTAAACAGTACGACACCGATCTGGAATCGCTGAAAAAATCGTTGACCGAAATGGGCCGCAACTCTGCCGATGCCGTGGAGAACGCTCTGGAAGCGCTCTGCGTTGCTGATGCCGATGCGGCTGCGGCCATCGTGAAGGGGGATGCCCGCATCAACAATATGGAGCGGGATATCGAGCACCGCTGCATGACGTTGCTGCTGCGTCAGCAGCCGGTGGCAGGCGATCTGCGCCGCATCTCCACTGCCATGAAGGTGGTCACGGACATTGAGCGCATCGGCGACCATGCCGCCGACATCGCCGAGATCATCCCCCACCTCGTTACCGTCCGCAAAGAGGGCGACCCGGCGGTAAGTCGGGCCATTGCCATGGGCAAAAAGGCCCACCAGATGATCCTGGATGCCCTCGATGCCCTGACGGCAGAGGACGAAAATGCCGCCCGCAGGGTGATCGCCGCAGACGACGCGGTGGATTACGACTTCAACGCCATCAAGCATCAGCTGGCGCAGGAGATCGCCGAAGATCCCGGCAAGGTGGACGCAGCGCTGGACCTGCTGATGGTCATTAAGTATCTGGAGCGCATCGGCGACCACGCCGTGAATGTGGCCGAGTGGGTGCAGTTCGTGCGCACCGGCCGCTACAAAGACGAAAGCATGTTCTGAGCATTTCCCTTCCTCATTTTTGAGGGTTCGTGTTTTCTTTATTTCTCCTGAAAAAGGCCGTTTCTGCCCGGTGCGGAAGCGGTCTTTTTCTGTAAGACGAAAACCCTCTCAGGCTCACTGCGTTCGCCAGCTCCCCCGAAGGGGGAGCTTTTAAGCATCTACCGGTTCGTGCCGATAAAGCTCCCCCTTCGGGGGAGCTGGCACGCCGTCAGGCGTGACTGAGAGGGGTCGGACTCCTACAACGAAAATTGACTAAAAATTTTTTAGCTTTCTGCAATATTCCGGTGCGTCGGTTCGTATCTGAGGTGTAGGGCGGCAGGAGCCGCCATTCCCTGTGCGGCGGGCGTCCGACATCCCCCAGTCCCCGCCCGCCGCACCCTTTACGGAGGAAACGCAGATGACACAGACGAATCCTATCCTGCCGGAAGTCAGGGCCGGAACGGTCAGCCGCGAAGCACTGGTGCAGGCGGCACTCAAAGAGATCACCCAGAATTACCGCGAAGCAAGCCTTTCCAACGTGGCACGGGAGTACGGCGTTTCGCTGGCATATGTCAGCGAGTGCGTGCGTGCCCAGACCGGACGCACCTATAAGGAATTGCTGCAAAAGCACCGTATGGAGACCGCTGCCCGCCTGCTGCGCCGCAGCGACATGAACATCCAGCAGATCATTTCTCTGGTGGGCTACGAGAACACCAGCTATTTCTACCGCCTGTTCCACGAGCGGTATGGTCTCAGCCCGCGGGAATACCGGCTGGTGCGCACCGGCCATGGCCGCGCCAGCGCATAAGGTACTTACTCTAAAAGCAGGGACTGCTGCACATCGTTTTAGCCGAAAGTGCAGCAGCCCCTGCTTTTTGCCGTTTTGGAGCATTTTAAGGTACTTTGGTGCGGGAACTGGATTTTTATGGTAATTTGTAGTACAATAAGAACAATTCTCAAAGTGCTGTGCCGGACCGAGCGCAGCGCAGAAAAGACGAGGTGGAATGAATGTTTCGTGGAGCAGTGAGAGGGGATCTGCCCCAGATCCTGAAGATCTATGCCCATGCACGTGCAGTCATGAAGGCATCCGGCAACCCGACCCAGTGGGGGGATAATTTCCCGCCGCAGGAACTGCTGGAGGAGGATATCGACTCGAACCGGTTGTTCCTCTATGTGGTCAACGGCCAGATCGAGGCCGTATTTGCATTTATTCTGGGGGCGGACCCCACCTACGCCGCCATTGAAGACGGCCAGTGGCTGGACGATACCCTGCCCTATGGCACGGTGCACCGTCTGGCATCGGCCGGAAAGCACAAGGGCGTGGGCAAGGCCGTGCTGGACTGGAGCATGGAGCACTGCCAGAGCCTGCGTGCCGATACCCACGCCGACAACAAGATCATGCAGCATCTGCTGGAAAAGAACGGCTTTACCCGCTGCGGCATCATCCATGTGGCAGACGGCTCGCCCCGCTTTGCCTACCAGAAGCTTGCCCCCACCCAGCCGCTGGGTTGAAAACAGAATACACCCCCAAAGAGCCCCGGTCTGCGGATGCAGAGCCTGCCATGCAGGACTGCGCACGCAGGCTTTTTTGTTTGCCCCCGCTCGCTCCGCCCTGCGCCGCTCGACGGTGACGGAGAGAACAAAGCCGCGAATGGCCGAACCTGTCCTTGCTACAAATACAGATCAACGGAAAACCCTCATGGGCACCGACCTGAATGCAAATTTGTGAACGAAAAATGTCTGAAAACGCTTTCATTTCTCTGCCGTATGTGCTATAATAACACCCGTCCTTGTGTAAGAGACAGGAAGCTGTACGCCATTGGCGTACAATAGGAAAGAGGAGTGTCTATATGAAAACGTTGAATAAGGCAGTTGCCCGCTACAACGGCATCAGCCTGATCGTTCGCATTCTGATCGGCCTGTTCATCGGTGCGGTGCTGGCTCTGGTGGCCCCCGGTGCAGGCTGGGTGGGTGAACTGGGCAGCCTGTTCGTTGGCGCACTGAAGGGCATCGCCCCGGTGCTGGTGTTCGTGATCGTGGCAAGTGCTCTGGCACAGGGCTCTTCCAAGCTGGATCGCCGCTTCGGCACGGTCATCTGGCTGTACATGCTCACCACCTTTCTGGCTGCGGCCATCGCAGTGGCGACCAGCTTTATGTTCCCGGTCACGGTCGTGCTGGCAGACGCTGCCCAGTCGGACGTGGTGCCGCAGGGTCTGGGCGAAGTGATGGGCACTCTGCTCACCAACTTTGTGGCAAACCCCGTCAGTGCCATCATGAGCGGCAACTACATCGGCATCCTGTTCTGGGCCTGCATGTTCGGCGTAGCCATGAAGAAGATCGGCTCTGACACCACCAAGACCTTTATGGCAAACACCGCCGATGCGGTCTCCCAGATCGTGCGCTGGATCATCAATCTGGCACCCTTCGGCATCATGGGTCTGGTCTACACCAATGTTTCCGGCAACGGCCTTGCCATCTTTACCCAGTACGGCAAGCTGCTGGCTCTGCTGGTGGGCACCATGCTGTTCATGGCCCTCATCGTCTCCCCCTTCATCATGTTTATCTATCTGGGCTGCAACCCCTATCCGCTGGTGTTCCGCTGCCTGCGCGAGTCCGGCCTGACCGCCTTCTTCACCCGCAGCTCCGCCGCCAACATCCCCGTGAACATGGCCCTGTGCGAAAAGCTGGGTCTGGACAAGGATATGTACTCCGTCTCCATCCCGCTGGGTGCCACCATCAACATGGACGGTGCCGCCATCACCATCACCATCATGACGCTGGCCGCTGCTAACACCTTGGGCATTCAGGTGTCTCTGCCTGCAGCCATCGTGCTGAGCGCTATGAGCGCTCTGGGTGCCTGCGGTGCTTCCGGCGTGGCCGGCGGTTCCCTGCTGCTGATCCCCATGGCCTGCTCCCTGTTCGGCATCTCCAACGATGTCGCCATGCAGATGGTGGGTGTCGGCTTCATCATCGGCGTGGTGCAGGACTCTGTTGAGACTGCCCTGAACTCTGCCGGTGACGTGGAGTTCGCTGCTACCGCCGAGTATCATCAGTGGCGCAAGCAGGGCAAGCCCCTGCCGGAGTTTTTAACTGGTAAGAAGAACTGAAAAATTTAAAAATATAGAAAAGGGCTGTTGCCAAACTCCTTCCGACATCGCTTACGCGATGCCACCTCCCTCAATGAGGGAGGCTTCACAGCTTACCGTCATGTCAGGCTCCCTCCGTGAGGGAGCTGGCGCGGCGAAGCCGTGACTGAGGGAGTTCTTGGCAACAGCCCCTTCGCTTTTTACGGGAAAAGATGTAACGGGCAGCAGGGCGTTTTCATTACGGCCCCTCCCGTGAAAAAACAGAAGAGCAGCGGCCGCAGCCGCTGCTCTTCTGTAATAATAAAAATAAAATTTCCGCTGTTTATGCCCAGAGCAAAGCGGAGGGCAGCCTAAATAGTAAGTCAATCCATGAACTTTGCCTTCTGCAGAGCAATCAGAATCAGCGGGATGAGCACCAGCTGAGCCACGATGCCCGGCACGGCGGTGAGCAGCGCGCCGGACAAAAACGCGTTGAACGGGAAGCTGGAACCGGTCAGGCCGGCCAGCACAAAGCGTACCGCACCCCAGACCAAACGGCCTGCCACCATGGCGGTGACAAGAGAAGCGTACATCATGGGCACGGTGTGCTTCACCTTGTGCCAGAGCACGCCGGACACAAGGCCGTAAGCGGCCAGCTCAAAGGCCATGGCAATGGCGATGGGGAACATGGGCGGCATGCCGAACAGCACCGACCGCACCAGCGGAGCAATGAAGCCCACGGCAAGGCCCCATGGGCCGCCCAGCACAAAGCCGCACAGCAGAATGGGAAAGTGCATCGGGCACAGCATGTTGCCCACCTGTGGCACATGGCCGGTGATCATGGGCAGCACAAAGGCCAGTGCAAGGAACAGTGCAGCCAGCACGAGGCTGCGGGTGGTGGAATGGGGGTTCGTTTTCATAAAAAGCTTCCTCCTTTGGCCAGACAAAAAAAGGGGTCTGCCCGGCTTACAAGCCAAAGGCAGACCCCTTCGTGGCGTCTATAGCAACAAAAATAAGATGGCAGGGCCTGGACCGGCCCGCCGCGCCGCGCACATGCACAACGCGCAGATGGAGCAGATGCTCCGCACAAATGGAAAAAACAGGCTTCTGCCTGCGCATCCGGCTTCCTGCCGGAATCTGTGAAAAATATAGCAGATGCCTCTGGCTTTGTCAAGATACGGCAAAAAGCCTGCAATTTAACCAAAAAGCGGCAAATTTCCATGCATATTTCCCCGCGTGTGTACATTTTGCATGAAGAAGCTTGACCTTTTTGCATAGAATAGCTAATATAAACTTGAAAAAGAGCGCGCTGCGGGCAGCAGGACTGCACCGGCGCTGACGAAAGGCTTTTTTGAACATGTGCAAATCTGAGGTTCATACGGGAGGACCATCATGACAAATGCAGAAAAACTTACTCTGGCCAAGCACGCCTGCCACATCCGCATGGGCGTGATCGAGGGCACGCACAGCGCAAAGTGCGGCCATCCGGGCGGCAGTCTGGATATCGCCGAGCTGCTGAGCTACCTCTATTTCGTGGAAATGAACATTGACCCGAAGGACCCCAAGAAGGCCGACCGCGACCGTCTGGTGCTGTCCAAGGGCCATGCTGCACCGGCACTGTATGCAGCGCTGGCAGAGCGCGGCTATTTCCCGGTGGAAGACCTTAAGACCCTGCGTAAGATCGGCAGCTATCTGCAGGGCCACCCCAACATGAACGAGACCCCGGGCGTGGATATGTCCACCGGCAGTCTGGGTCAGGGCGTGTCTGCCGCCTGCGGCATGGCACTGGGTGCCAAGCACGCCGGTAAGCCCATCAACGTCTACACCATCCTGGGCGACGGCGAAGTGGAAGAGGGCGAGTGCTGGGAAGCCTTTATGTTTGCCGCACACTACGGCCTTTCCAACCTGTGCGTTGTGCTGGACCGCAACCATCTGCAGATCGACGGCACCACCGAGACCGTGATGAACAGCGCCCCGCTGGAAGAGAAGCTGAAGGCCTTCAACTTCAATGTTGTCACCATCGACGGCCACGACTACGACCAGATCGAAGCCGCCATGCAGGCATTCCATGCAGAGACTGCAAAGCCCACCTGCATCATCATGGACACCACAAAGGGCAAGGGCGTTTCCTATATGACCAACTCTGTGGACTGGCACGGCAAGGGCCCCAACGATGACGAGTACAAGATCGCAATTGAGGAACTGAACGCCGCATACGCCGCGCTGGAGCAGGAGGAAAACTAAGATGGCAGATGTGAAGAAGATCGCTACCCGTGAAAGCTACGGCAACACCCTGAAGGAGCTGGCCGCCGAAGGCCACGAGGATCTGGTGGTGCTGGACGCAGACCTTGCTGCTGCCACCAAGACCGGTATGTTCCGCAAGGCTTACCCGGACCGCCACTTTGACTGCGGCATTGCCGAGGAAAACATGATGGGCGTGGCTGCGGGCCTGTCCACCATGGGCTACGTGCCCTTTGTTTCCAGCTTTGCCATGTTCGCCGCCGGCCGTGCCTTTGAGCAGGTGCGCAACTCCATTGGCTATCCCCACCTGAACGTGAAGATCGGTGCCACCCACGGCGGCATCTCGGTGGGCGAGGACGGCGCTTCCCATCAGTGCTGCGAGGACTTTGCCCTCATGCGCAGCATCCCCGGCATGACCGTGATCTGCCCCGCCGACGATGTGGAGGCCCGCGCCGCTGTGCGTGCTGCCTACGCAATGGAAGGCCCCGTCTATCTGCGCTTTGGCCGTCTGGCTGTGCCTGTGTTCCACGATGCCGAGAACTATCACTTCGAGATCGGCAAGGGTGAGCAGATCACTGAGGGCAGCGACATTGCCATCATCGCCACCGGCCTGATGGTCAACGAAGCCCGCATGGCTGCGGAGCAGCTGGCCGCTGAGGGCATCCATGCCCGGGTCATCAACATCCACACCATCAAGCCTCTGGACGAGGAGATCGTCCTCAAGGCTGCAAAGGAGTGCGGCAAGGTCATCACCGCCGAGGAGCACAATGTCATCGGAGGTCTGGGCGAGGCCGTCTGCGCCGTGCTGAGCGAAAAGCTGCCCACCCCTGTGCGCCGTGTGGGCGTGCAGGACGTGTTCGGCTGCTCCGGCCCTGCATGGGATCTGCTGAAGTTCTACGGTCTGGATGCTGCCACCATCTGCAAGACTGCCCACGAAATGCTGGGCAAATAAGCGCTTCTCCCACTGTATCTGCGCCGCCGCGTCATTTGCTGACGCGGCGGCGTTTTTGCATGCCGCAAATTTTTTTGCCAAATACTGCAGGATATGATATGCTTACAGAAAAAGCGGAAGGGAGAATCGCAATGCTGATCGTGGACAAACTTGCGTTTCAGGAAAAACTTTCGGAAGGGGAAAAAACGCTGGCCGCCTATATTTTGGCGCATGGGATGGAAATTGCCAAATATTCCACCCGCAGTCTGGCAGAAGTGACCTACACCTCTCCGCCGACCGTCCTGCGCCTTTGCAAAAAGCTGGGTTTTACCGGCTTTGATGACTTCAAGCAAAATTTTGTGCGTGAACTGGAATATCTCGACCAGCAACAGGGCAAGGTGGATTTCAATTTTCCCTTTGCTGAAAACGACAGCCCCATGCGGGTGGCGCAGAACATCGGCGAGCTGTACGAAGAAGCCGTCAAGGACACTATGCAGCTTCTCCGGTACGAAGACCTGCACAAAGCGGTGCTCCTGCTCAAATATCACGAGGAAATCCACATTTTTTCCGCCGGGACGGCCATCAATCAGGCCGAATCCTTCCGAGAAAAGATGCTCAAGATCGGCAAGCGGGTGGTCATTTTCAACAATCTGAACTACCAGCGGTATCAGGCCTGCTGTCTGTCCGAGAGGGACCTTGCCATGATCATTTCCTATTCCGGCGAAACGGCGCAGATGCTGGAGATTGCCCGGCAGTGCAAACGCTCCGGAACACCCATCCTTGCGCTGACCAGCTTTGGCGAAAACAGCCTGACCTGTTATGCGGATTGCAAGCTGACCCTTTCCACCAAAGAAAGCATCTATCAGAATCTTGGGGACTATGCTTCCCATCTGTCCATGACCCTTCTACTGGACATCTTGTATTCCGAGTACTTCCGGCAGAACTACCAGAAGAATTATACCTACAAGCTGGAACGCGCCCGAGAGCTGGAACAGCACCGCACCTCCACCAATCCTATTTTGTTGAATCTGCACAAAGAAAATGCGGAATGAAACACTGTTCCGTTTTTGATCGTGCAAAAAGAAACAGAAAAATTAACACTGTACCAATAAGTTTAAAAAATATTGCACAAAAACCTCCCTGCAAGTATTCTATACCTGCAAGGAGGTTTTCAAGCTTATGGAGATGCCAAAAAAGTTCCTGTGGGGCGGTGCGACCGCCGCCAACCAGTACGAAGGTGCCTACCAGACGGATGGCAAGGGCCTGAGCATTGCCGACGTGGAAAAAGGTGCACGCCACGGCGTCCCGCGCGAGATTCATACACAGGTCATGGAGGGCAACTACTACCCTAGCCATGAAGCCGTGGATTTTTACCACCATTACAAAGAGGACATCGCGTTGTTTGCCGAGATGGGCTTCAAGTGCTTCCGAATGTCCATCAACTGGCCGCGCATCTTTCCGCAGGGCGATGAATTGCAGCCGAACGAGGCCGGGCTTGCTTTCTATGACCGTGTGTTCGACGAGCTGCACCGCTACGGGATCGAACCGGTGGTCACGCTTTCGCATTACGAAACGCCGCTGTATCTGGTGCAGCACTATGGTTCCTGGCGTAACCGAGCCCTGATCGATTTCTTTGCCCGGTACTGTGAAACGGTGTTCCGGCGTTACAAGGGAAAGGTCCGGTACTGGATGACCTTCAATGAGATCAACGAGACCATGAACCAGAGCGAGCCATACCATCAGGCAGGCGTGCTCTTTGCCGAAGGCGAGGAGCACAACGCTGTCAAAGCGCTGGTCAGCCACAACATGTTCCTTGCCAGTGCAAAGGCCGTGCAGATCGGGCATGCGGTCGACCCGGAAAATAAAATCGGCTGCATGATCCAGTATCCCACCACCTACCCGCGCACCTGCGCACCCAAGGATGTGCTGGCACAGAGATTCCAGATGATGCCGAACTATTATTACACCGATGTGATGTGCCGCGGACACTACACCAGCCTGTGCACGGCACAGCTGCGGCGCATGGGCACTTCGGTAGAGATGCAGCCGGGCGATGCCGAGCTGCTGGCCGCAGGAACTGTGGATTACATCGCATTCAGCTATTATTTTTCTTCAGTTGCCCGTGCAACGGAAGATACGGATTGCTGTGTAGAACGCAGCAATCCGTATCTCCAGCGTACCGACTGGGATTGGCCCATCGATCCGGACGGCCTGCGCATCGCACTGAATGAGCTGTATGACCGGTATGAACTGCCGCTGTTCGTTGTGGAAAATGGTCTGGGTGCCATCGACACCGTAGAGCCGGATGGCAGCATTCAGGACGATTACCGCATCCGTTTTCTGGGCAGTCACATTGATGCGCTGCGGCAGGCCATTGAGCTGGATGACGTTCCGGTGATCGGCTACACCTGCTGGGGTCCCATCGACATTATTTCGGTGGGCACCGGCGAGATGCGCAAACGGTACGGCTTCATTTACGTAGACAAGAAGGATGACGGCAGCGGCACGTTGGCCCGCAAAAAGAAAAAGTCGTTTGCATGGTACAAAAAAGTCATTGCAAGCAACGGCGCAGACACCGCCCTGTAAGCAATGCATTTTTTAGGATATTGAAGGAGGCAAAACAAATGGATGCAAAGAAAACTGCCCAGCAGGTGCTGGAACAGGTCGGCGGCGCAGAAAATGTTACATTTCTGACCCACTGTGTCACCCGCCTGCGGTTCAACCTCAAGTCAATGGACGGCGTGGACGAGGCCAAGGTCAAAGCCGTACCCGGCGTGGTGGGTGTCGTGAACAAAGGCGGCCAGTATCAGGTCATCATCGGCAACGAAGTAGCTGCCGTGTACGATGAACTGATGAAACTGGGCGACTTCGGCGGTAAGGAAGTCAAACAGCCTGCCGCCCCGGCCGAGGAAAAGAAGAGCAGGGTCAGCATCATTCTGGACACGCTGGCCGGTGTGTTCACCCCGCTGATGCCGTTGATCGCCGGTGCCGGTATGATCAAGGCTCTGCTGTCTGTGCTGACCCTCTTCGGCTGGATCGACAAGAGCGGAAATCTGTACTATTTCCTCAACTTCATCGCAGACTCTTCCTATTACTTCCTGCCGATCTTCCTGGCCAACTCCGCGGCCAAAAAGTTCGGCTGCAACCCGCAGATGGCCATGCTGCTGGGGGCCATCCTGCTGCACCCGAACTTCATCGCCCTGAAAGCCGATGCCGATGTGGTCCATGTGCTGGGTCTGCCGGTGAAGATGGTAACCTATTCTTCCTCAGTCATCCCCATCTTCCTTATCACGCTGGTACTGCCATACGTGGAACGATTTGTCAATAAGGTCGTGCCCTCTGTGGTCAAGTTCATCCTGCGGCCGGTGCTCACCATCCTCATCATGGCTCCCATCTCCCTGTGCGTGCTTGGCCCTCTGGGCAGCATCATCGGCGATGGTCTGGTCAACGTCCTGCTGGCCATTGAAAAGGTCTGCCCCTGGGCACTGCCCACCGTCATCGGTGCCTTTATGCCGTTCCTGGTCATGACCGGTATGCACTACAGCCTGCTGCCCGCTTATGTCAACTCTCTGTCTATGCTGGGCTATGAGACGGTCATCGGCCCCGGTAATCTGCCTTCCAACATTGCACAGGGTGCCGCAGCCCTCTGCGTTGCCATCAAGACCAAAAACAAGAACTTCCGTCAGCTGGCCGTTTCCGGCGGTGTGACCGCTCTGCTGGGCGTGACGGAGCCTGCTCTGTTCGGCGTCAACGTCCGTCTGCGTAAGCCTCTCATCGCCACCACCATCGGCGGTGGTCTGGGCGGCCTGTATGCCGGTTTGACCGGTGTGCGCCGTTTTGGCGGCGGTGGTGCCGGTCTGGCAGCCATCGGCCTGTATGTCGGTGAAAATCCCATGAACGTGATCAACGCACTGATCTCTGCCGCGATCGCCTTTGTGGCCACCTTTGCGATCCTCTGGTTCATCGGTTTTGATGATGTGCCGGAAGAAGCCTGATCTCTTCTGAAACAAGCAGCGCCGGAACGATTTTGCCGTTCCGGCGCTGCTTTTTACGCCTCTCCCAGCAGCTTTGCGCGGCTGGCGTATACAGCGGTAAATACCTCCCGCAGCCGTTGGATCTCGGGACGCGGGTCGTCCCGCAGGGTCAGCAGACAGGTGTCCGGCAACGGCAGCTGCAGCGGCAGGTACCATGCCGCCGGAAAGGCCGGGTATTTCATCGGGCACAAAAACATGCCGCGCCCGGCAAGCAGATCGTTGTAAACACATTCGTAGTTTTCCACCATGTGCCAGCTTGGTGCGGAAAACGGCAGGCCGGGCTGAACAACGGCAAGATCCACCATTTCCTGATACAGCGGCTCATAAAACAGCTGCTGCCCGGCAAGATCGGCCAGTGCCAGAGTGCTGCGCCCTGTGAGCGGGTGCTCCGGCGATACGATCAGGTAAAAGGTGTTGTGCAGGATGGGGGTGCGCTCGATCTCCGGCTGCAGCGGCCCAAAGGGCAGATAGAGGGCTGCGTCTGCCTCGCTGCAGAGCATTTCGTGGGGATTGCGTGACACGGGCCGAGTGTCCACAGCAAACTCATATCCCGGCAGCGCGGCGTGCAGCCGTGCCATCAGGATGGGATAAATGGGATCCCGCTGCAGCAGCACCGGCGGCAGGCGCAGGGTCAGTGTGCGCCGCCGGGCAAAGCCCTTCAGTGCGGTGCGGGCGTTCAGGATGCTGCGATAGATCCCCTCCGCCTGCGACACAAAGGCCCGGCCTGCTTCGGTCAGAGCCACGCGGGTGGTGCTGCGCTCAAACAGGGCCAGATCAAGCTCCTTTTCCAGACTGCGGATCTGGTAGCTGAGGGCGGGCTGAGTGCAGTACAGTTCCCGGGCGGCTGTGGTAAAATTCAGGGTCCGGCTCACGGTGAGAAAACACAGCAGCTGGTGGTCGTTCATCCGAAAAAAGCTCCTTTCTGTGCAGGGGAAGATCCGTCTGCTCTCAGTATAGCATGGCGAGAGACAGTTATAAACACTTTTTATTGGGATGACAAAATTTTTTTGTTTCCCTTTTACTTCGTTATATTTTATACTAAGTGCGGCGCGGGAAAAACTCCCGCAGAGACGAAGAGAAATTGATGAGAAGAAAGAGGAAATCCAAATGGAAAAGATCTCCCGCAAAGGCTTTTTGAAGGTCGCCGCCGCTGCCGCCATGAGCGGCGTCACCGCCGGTGCGCTGGCTGCCTGCAACTCCGCAGCTTCTTCCAGCACCGCCGCTACCGGCGATGCCATCTACACCGCCGGTACCTACACCGGCACGGCCACCGGCATCGGTGAGGTGAAGGTGACCATGACCTTCAGCGAGACCGCCATCACCGAGGTGGTCATCGATGCTTCCAACGAGACCGAGAGCATCGGCGGCGTGGCTGCACCCACTCTGCAGGAGGCCATCATGGCCGCACAGGGCACCGAGATCGACAACATCTCCGGTGCTACCGTCACCACCAATGCCGTCAAGAAGGCGGCTGCCAGCTGCATCGAGCAGGCCATGGGCGTTGCTTCCGAAGAGCCTGCTGCAGATACCGCCGGGGATACCGGCGATGACTGGCTGGGCGAAGAGCCGGACGTGCAGGCCAGTGAGACCCAGGACTTTGATGTGGTCATCATCGGCGCCGGTCTGTCCGGCGTCTGCGCTGCCCGTGCGGCTGCCGAGGAGGGCGCAAAAGTTGCCATCGTGGAAAAGAGCTCTTCCTTCAACTGCCGCAGCGGCGAGTATGCCCTGCTGAACGGCAGCCTGAACAAGCGCTGGGGCCGTGAGAACATCGTGGACGAGGATGTTGTGGTCGACCGCCTGATGCGCGAGTGCACCTACCGCAACAAGCGCTCCATCCTGAAAAAGTGGGCTTCCCATGCACACGAGGTCATGGACTGGTTCATCGAGGCTTACCCCGAGCTGACCATCTGCGACTCCACCCGTGAGGCCGTGACCCAGGAGCAGTTCGACAAGGGTATTCTGGTGCCGCTGGCATGGCCTCAGCCCGAGCACTACGATTACCGCAACGAAGAGTTCCCCACCTTCCCTTCCAGCATGGAGTTCCGCTCTTCCCGCAAGGATCAGCAGGGCTTTATAGTGGAAGCCAACCTGAACAAGGCCGTTGAGAACGGTGCACAGACCTTCTTCGGCTGCTTCGGCACCAAGCTGCTGAAGGACAGCGACGGCCGCGTGACCGGCGTGATCATCCGCGACGCACAGAATGACAACAAGTACATCCAGCTCAACGCTTCCAAGGGCGTGATCCTGGCTACCGGCGACAACTCCGGCGACGAGAAGATCATGAAGCATTTTGCTCCCGAGATCGTGGAGAAGAAGATCGCCAACATGGGTGCCATGGGTATGCTGGGCGTTGACGTGGAGGGCAAGACCGTGGAGACCGGCGACGGCCTGCGCATGGGCGCATGGATCGGCGCAAAGGTGCAGGATTTCCACGCACCGATGACCCACCACATGGGCAGCGGCATGGGCGTGACCCCCTTCCTGCAGATCAACAAGCGCGGCGACCGTTTCATGAACGAGTGCATCCCCGGCCAGCAGCTGGAAAACCAGATCGAGCTGCAGCCCGAGTGCACCTCCTTCCAGCTGTACGACTCCAAGTGGGGCGAAGAGGTGCCCTACATGCCCGCAAACCACGGCGGCCTGTGCTACATCATCCCCGAGGATGAGGATGAGTCCAACCCCAACTACACCGACCGTCAGTACACCAAGATCAGCGCAAAGGCCGAGGCTTACCAGTTCAAGGCCGATACACTGGAAGACCTGCTGACCCAGTGCGGCTTTGAGGGCGATGCACTGGATAATGCACTGGCTTCCGTCGAGCGCTACAACGAGCTGGCCAAGGCCGGTTCCGACGATGACTTCGGCAAGCCTGCAAGCCGGATGTTCGCGCTGGAGAATCCCCCGTACTATGCATGCCAGTGGGGCACCACTTCCATGCTGGTGTGCGTGGGCGGCCTGGAGAGCGACGAGAACTGCCACACCTTCACCGAGGAGGACCCCGCCAGCCCCAAGCGCGACATCATCAAGGGCCTGTATGTCTGCGGCAATGTGCAGGGCAGCCGCTACGCAGTGGAATACCCCATCTGCATGCGCGGCATCAGCCACAGCCTGTGCGTCTACTACGGCTACATCGCCGGCAAGAACTGCGTGGCCGGTGTCTGATACCCTGCTGACAGAACACTGAAATAAGCGTTTCCCTGCCCGGAGCAGTATTCTTTCTTCCTGCTCCGGGCTTTTTTGTGCCCCAATGTGACCAGGTTACGGAAAAACCCTGGTATTTGGGGTATACTGATGCCATAAGAACAATCACGAACGAACCCTTTCAGGAGGTAGAAATATGGCAGTTGTTACGATCACGAAGGAAAATTTTGAGCAGGAGGTACTGCAGAGCGCAAAGCCTGTCCTGCTGGACTTCTGGGCCAGCTGGTGCGGCCCCTGCCGCATGCTCAGTCCCGTTGTGGACGAGGTGGCCGAGGAGCGCACCGATGTGAAGGTGGGCAAGGTGAACGTGGACGAGCAGCCGGAGCTGGCCGGGGAGTTCGGCGTGATGAGCATCCCCACCCTGCTGGTGTTTGAGCAGGGCAAGCTGGTGCGTCAGGCCGTGGGTGCCCGCCCGAAGGCCAGTGTGCTGGAGCTGCTTGGGTAAATATGTGTGCTGAAAAGGAGCTGTTGCGCCATGCAACGGCTCCTTTTCTTCTTTTCCCTGTACAATCGCACAGAAAAATCGTATGATAAAACTGAAAACACTGGCACTTTCCTACTTTACAACTTTATCTGGATAAAGTAAAATAACAATAGAACCGATTCCGTGTGGAAAAGGCGCGGAGGTGCCGCGCAGTGCAAAGCGCCGGGCAGTGTGCCCCGGACGATAGAGGAGCCGAAAAGTGCCGGAGAACGTCGGCGATGGATGTAAGAAACAGGGGGAACCGACAATGGAATTCAGCATTACAAACCTGCAGCCCAAGGAGCGCGCCTCCTTTGCGCTGCGCGCCTTGTACGAAGCGGCGGGCTGCCGCAAGTATCATATGGGCCGGTTTGAGGAGTACGGCCTGTATCAGGAGAACCGCAGCTTTTTGTCGTCCGAGCAGGTCATCACCTTTACCGATCTGGATGGCCGTCTGCTGGCCCTCAAGCCGGACGTGACCCTCTCCATTGCCAAGACGGCGCAGCCCGCCCCCGGCGAGACCCTGTGCTACTACTATCACGAGAACGTCTACCGCCCTTCCGCCGAGAGCCACACCTTTAAAGAGATCAGCCAGATGGGCCTTGAGATGCTGGGCGCGGTGGGCGAAGCACAGGTGCAGCAGGCGGTGTGTCTGGCGGCGCGGTCGCTGGATGCGCTGGGGGCCGAGTGGGTGCTGGAAGTGAGCCACATGGGCTACCTGTTCGGCCTGTTCGACGCGCTGGGCGTGCCGGATGCCGCCCGCGCAAAGCTGCTGGAAAAGCTGCGGGAGAAAAACGCCCACGAGCTGCGGGCTGCAGCCGGAGCTGCCGGTCTTGCCGATGCCGCCGATACCCTGTGCAGCGTGCTGGATCTTTCCGGTGCCTATGCCGAAACGATGGAAAAGGCTGCAGCCCTGTGCAAAAACGATGCCATGCGCGCAGCGGTGGCCGAGCTGGAAGCGCTGGCTGTGCCGCTGGAAAAGGCGGGCGGCGTGATCCGGCTGGACATGACGCTGGCCGGTGAGATGGAATACTACAACGGCCTTGTGTTTCAGGGCTACCTGAAAGCCCTGCCCCGCCCCCTGCTCAAGGGCGGCCGCTACGACCTGCTGATGCAGAAGTTCACCCCCGGTGCCGGTGCCATCGGCTTTGCGGTCTATCTGGACGAGCTGGACCGCCTGAGCGCCCCGCTGCCGCCGGTGCAGAAGAACAGCACCGACAGGGTGATGCTGAACGTGGCTCTGCCCAAGGGCCGTCTGGGCGATAAGGTGTATCACCTGCTGGCGGGCATCGGCTACGGCTGCCCGGAGGACTACAACGCCACCCGCAAGCTGGTGGTGGAAAACCCGGAGGCCGGCATCCGCTACTTCCTCGTCAAGCCCAGCGATGTTGCCATCTATGTGGAGCACGGTGCTGCCAATGTGGGCATCGTGGGCAAGGACATCCTCACCGAGGCTTCTGCTGATGTGTACGAGCTGCTGGACACCGGCCTTGGCAAATGCCGCATGTGCGTTGCCGCCCCGGCCGATTACCAAGACGACCCCAGCCGCCCGGTGCGGGTGGCCACCAAATTCGTCAACATTGCAAAGAGCTACTACGCATCCATGGGGCGGGACATCGATATTATCAAGCTGAACGGCTCCATTGAGCTGGCCCCCATTCTGGGCCTTTCGGACGTCATCGTGGATATCGTGGAGACCGGCACCACCCTGCGGGAGAACGGCCTGAAGGTAGTCACCGAGTTCATGCCCATCTCGGCCCGGTTCATTGCTAACAAGGCCAGCTACCAGTTCAAGCACGCCGAAATGGACACCATGCTGGAAAAGCTGCGGGCGGAACTGCAGAACAAGGAGGAAGCAAAATGATCAAGCTGTATAACTTTGACGAGCTCAGGCCCGAAGAGATTTTGAACCGCGACATCCGCGCGGAAAAGAACGTGGAGGACGTGGTGGACGGCATCATTACCGATGTGCGCGCCCGGGGCGACGATGCCCTGAAGGATTATGCGCTGAAATTTGACGGCGCGAAGATCGATGCCCTGCAGGTGACGCAGGAAGAGATCGACGAAGCCTTTGCGGGCATGGACCCCTACTTCCTCGAAACGCTGCGCGAAGCCGCCGCCAACATCGAGAGCTTCCACCGCCAGCAGGTGCACAAGAATTTTGTGGTGAACGACAAGCCCGGCATCGTGCTGGGCCAGAAATATACCCCCATTGAAAAGGCCGGTGTCTATGTGCCCGGCGGCACGGCGGCCTATCCCTCCACCGTGCTCATGGACGTGATCCCGGCAAAGGTGGCAGGCGTGTCCGAAATCGTCATGACCACCCCCGCCGGAAAGGACGGCAGGGTGAACCCGGTCATCCTTGCCGCCGCTGCCACCGCAGGCGTGACCAAGATCTTCAAGACCGGCGGCGCACAGGCTGTGGCGGCTCTCGCCTACGGCACCCAGAGCATCCCTGCGGTGGATAAGATCGTTGGCCCCGGCAACATCTACGTTGCCACCGCCAAGCGCAAGGTATTCGGCAAGGTGGGCATCGATATGATCGCAGGCCCCAGCGAAATTCTGGTGCTGGCCGACGGCGGCTGCAACCCTGCATGGGTGGCGGCGGACCTGCTGAGTCAGGCCGAGCACGACAAACTGGCAAGCCCGGTCCTCGTCACCGACAGCCCGGAGCTGGCCAAGGCCGTGCAGGCGGAGCTGGAGGTGCAGATCCCGCAGCTGCCCCGTGCCGCCATCGCCCGCGCCAGCGTGGACGACAACGGCAAGATCATCCTCTGCACCGACCTGCACAAGGCCATTGAAGCCTGCAACATCATTGCACCGGAACATCTGGAGGTGTGCGTGGAGGACCCCTTCGGCGTGCTGAACGAGATCAAAAACGCAGGCAGCATCTTCCTTGGCCGCAACGTGCCGGAAGCGCTGGGCGATTACTTTGCAGGCCCCAACCACACCCTGCCCACCAGCGGCACCGCCCGCTTCTCAAGCCCCTTGGGCGTAGACGACTTTGTAAAGAAGTCCAGCTTCCTCTACTACACCCGGGAAGCGCTGGGCGAAGTAGCCCCCCGCATCGCCGATTTTGCCGAGCGCGAGGGCCTGCACGCCCACGCCCGCAGTGTGACCATCCGGTATGAAAAGTGAGGATTTGAACCATGAGTAAATTCCTTTCTCCCACGATGGCCGCTGTCACCCCCTACACCCCGGGTGAGCAGCCGCAGGATCAGCAGTACATCAAACTGAACACCAACGAAAGCCCCTATCTGCCCTCCCCGGCGGTGATCGCCGCCGTGAGCGAGCACGAGGTGGAAAAGCTGCGCCTTTACTCCGACCCCGCCTGTGCCGACCTGCTCAAGGCGGCCGCAGCCCACTTCGGTTTGCAGCCGGAGCAGATCATGCCCGGCAATGGCAGCGACGAGAACCTTTTCTTTGCGCTGCGTGCCTTCTGCGACGCAGACCACCCGCTGGCCTATGCCGACATTACCTACGGCTGCTACGGCGTGTGGTGTGGGCTGATGCATATTCCCAGCCACATCATCCCGCTGAAAGAGGATTTCACCCTTGACCCGAAGGACTACTACGGCCTGAACCAGACCATCGTCCTTGCAAACCCCAACGCCCCCACCGGCATTGCACTGCCGCGGGCAGAGATTGAGGGCATCTTAAAGGCAAACCCGAACAATGTGGTCATTGTGGACGAGGCCTATGTGGACTTTGGCGGCGAGAGCTGCGTGCCCCTCATCGACCAGTACGAGAACCTGCTGGTGGTGCAGACCTTTTCCAAGTCCCGGCAGCTGGCCGGTGCGCGTCTGGGTCTTGCCATGGGCAATGCAAAGCTCATTGCCGACCTGAACCGGGTCAAGTTCAGCCTGAACCCCTACAACATCAACCGCCTGACCCTGAAGGCCGGGCAGGCCGCGCTGGAAGATACCGCTTATTTTGACAGGACCCGCGCCGCCATCGTGGACACCCGCGCATGGACAAAACAACAGCTGGAACAGCGCGGATTTGCCGTGCTGGACAGCCGCTCCAACTTCCTGTTTGCAAGTACCGACAGGAAAGACGGCGGAACACTCTACAAAGAGTTGAAGAAAAACGGCATTCTGGTGCGCCATTTTGACGCGCCCCGCATCCAGAACTGGCTGCGCATCACCATTGGCACGCCGGAACAGATGCAGACGTTTATGGAAACGCTGGATAAGATCATGGAGGAATGAACCATGCCGAACCGAATGATCTCGCTGGAACGCAACACCAATGAGACCCAGATCGACCTTACCCTTGATCTGGACGGCACCGGCCGCTACGAGGTGGACACCGGGTGCGGCTTTCTGAACCACATGCTGGAGCTGTTCGCCCGCCATGGCCGGTTCGACTTAGTGCTCACCTGCCACGGCGATGTGCAGGTGGACTACCACCACACCACCGAGGATGTGGGCATTGCGCTGGGGCAGGCCTTTGCACGGGCGCTGGGCGATATGCGCGGTATCCAGCGCTACGGCAGCTTTTATCTGCCCATGGATGAAGCGCTGATCCTGTGCGCCGTCGATCTTTCGGGCCGCTGCACCCTGAACTGGGATGTCCATTGCAACACCGAAAAGGTGGGCGATTTTGACGTGGAGTGCGCCAAGGAATTCTGGCTGGGCTTTGCCCGCAGCGTGCCCGCCACGATCCACTTTGTACAATTTGCGGGAGAAAATACCCACCACATCCTCGAGGCCTGCTTCAAGGGCGCAGGCCATGCACTGGGCGCGGCCGTGAAGATCGACGAAGCCCACAAGGACGAAATTCCTTCCACGAAAGGACTGCTGGTATGATCGCAATTATCGATTATGGCGTGGGCAACCTGTTCAGCCTGAAGTCCAGCCTGAAGCAGCTGGGGCTGGAAGCGGTCGTCACCGCCGACGCGGACACCATCCGCAAAGCCGACCGGCTGATCCTGCCGGGTGTGGGCGCTTTTGCCGACGCCATGGCAAAGCTGGAGGCGACGGGCCTTGTGCCGGTGATCAAAGAAGAAGCCGAAAGGAAGCCGCTGCTGGGCATCTGCCTTGGCATGCAGCTGCTGTTTGAAAAGAGCTACGAGTACGGTGAGCACGAAGGCCTCGGCTTTGTGAAGGGCGAGGTCTGCCCGCTGGAGCCCGACCTTGCGGACAAAACGCTCAAGGTGCCGCAGATCGGCTGGAACGCCTTGCACATTGTAAAGGACGACCCGCTGTTCAAGTACATCCGTGAGGGAGAATACGTCTATTACGTCCACAGCTACTACGGCAAGAACTGTACGGAGAGTACACTGGCTGTGAGCGACTATTCCATTCCCGTCACCGGCGCGGTGCGGGCGGGCAGGGTGTATGGCACCCAGTTCCACCCGGAAAAGAGCGGGGATACCGGCCTGCGCATTCTGAAAGCATTTGCGGAATTGTAAGGAGAAAAATTATGCAGCTTTTTCCAGCCATTGACCTGCGGGGCGGCAAGGTGGTGCGCCTGACGCAGGGCGACTACAGCCGCATGACCGTCTACGGCGAGGATCCCTGTGCACAGGCGCGGGAGTTCCTTGCAGCGGGGGCCAAAAATCTGCACGTCGTCGATCTGGACGGCGCAAAGGACGGCACCCTTTCAAACTACGATACCATTGCCGCGCTGGCAAAGCAGGGCGGTTTGTACATTGAGGTGGGCGGCGGCATCCGCACCGAGGAACGCATTGAAACATACCTCTCCCTCGGCGTGGGCCGCTGCATCCTTGGCAGCGTGGCGGTGACAGATTTTGCCTTTACCGCCCGGATGCTGCAGAAATACGGCGATAAAATTGCCGTGGGCGTGGACGCAAAGGACGGCTATGTGGCCATCCATGGCTGGAAGGAAGTGAGCGCCGAGCCGGGCGTGGACTTCTGCAAGCGGCTGGCAGATGCCGGATGCACCGCCATCATCTACACGGACATTGCCTGCGACGGTGCCATGCAGGGCACGAACCTCGGCCTGTACCGCACGCTTGCCAAAGAGGTGCCCGGCGTGGCCTTTACGGCCAGCGGCGGCATCTCGTCCGAAGCAGAGCTTCTGGAACTGAAAAAAATGGGCACTGCCGCTGCCATTTTAGGCAAGAGCCTGTACACCGGCGCACTGGACCTTGCGCGCTGCGTGCAGCTGGTGCAGGAGTGAACGGAGGGGAAACGACATGATCACCAAACGCATTATTCCCTGCCTTGATGTGCGCAATGGCCGCGTGGTCAAGGGCACGAACTTTGAAGGCATCCGGGACGTGGCCGACCCGGTGGAAATGGCCCGCATGTACAACGCTGCCGGTGCCGACGAGCTGGTGTTCTACGATATCACCGCCAGCTTCGAGGGTCGGGCACTGTTTACGGATATCCTGACCCGCGTCGCCAGCGAAATTTTTATCCCGCTCACGGTGGGCGGCGGCATCAACACGCTGGAAGACTTCGACCGGGTGCTCAAGTGCGGCGCGGACAAGGTCAGCGTCAACTCGGGCGCACTCAAAAATCCCGACCTTATCCCGGCGGCAGCACAGCGCTACGGCAACCAGTGCGTGGTGCTCTCTGCCGATGTGAAGAGGGTGGACGGCCAGTTCCGGGTGTTCGCCAAGGGCGGGCGCGAGGACACTGGCCGGGATGCACTGGACTGGATCAGCTGGTGCGTGGACCACGGCGCAGGCGAGATCTGCCTGAACAGCATCGACACCGACGGCGTGCGCAGCGGCTTCGACCTTGAGATGCTGGATGCAGTTGCGGCGCGGGTGAACGTGCCCATCATTGCCAGCGGCGGCGCAGGCAAAAAGGAAGACTTTCTGGAGCTGTTCCACCACAAGGGAATCGACGCAGGCCTTGCGGCGGGCATCTTCCACCAGAAGCTGCTGACCATCCGCGACCTGAAGGAATACCTCAACGCAAACGGCGTGGAGATGCGGCTGTAACGCCGGGGTATTTCTCTCCGGCGCGGGGAGAAGCCGTAACGCGAAACTGGATTTCCGCAAAAACAACCCGCAAACTCTTGCGTTTGCGCACCGAATACGCTAAACTAGTAATATCCCCATCCGGGGAGGGAGAACCGTTATGAATCTGAAATTTGATGAAAAGGGCCTGATCCCTGCCATCGTGCAGGACCACTACACCAAAGAGGTGCTCACCCTCGCTTACATGAACGCCGAGACGCTGGCGCTCACCATTGCCGAGGGCCGCACTGTGTTCTGGAGCCGCAGCCGTCAGGAGATCTGGCGCAAGGGCGAGACCAGCGGCAACGTGCAGCGGGTGGTGTCCATCACCGCCGACTGCGATGCCGATGCTCTGGTGGTGGAAGTGGTCAAATCCGGCCCCGCCTGCCACACCGGTGCCGAGAGCTGCTTCTTCAACGAAGTATACGTCTCGCCGGAGCTGAAGCAGTTCAGCTGGCAGGGCCTGTACCAGCTCATCAAGGGCCGCAAGGATAGCCCCAAGGAGGGCAGCTATACCACCTACCTGTTCGAGAAGGGCAAGGAGAAGATCCTGAAAAAGGTGGGCGAAGAGTGCACCGAGGTCATCATTGCGGGCGAAAAAGAGGATAAGGAAGAGACCGTTTACGAGATCAGCGATCTTGCCTACCATGTTCTGGTGCTGATGGTCAGCGCCGGCATCACGGTGGAGGATGTGACCCGTGAACTGGAAAAACGTCACGTCATTGACCACAAGGTCAAACAGGAAAGGATGCAGTGAATTATCTATGGCAGATTATAAGAAGTCCAGTGTCCATTGCCACTCCACCATGTGCGATGGCAAAAATACCTTGCAGGATATGGCAAGTGCTGCGTGTGCGCAGGGCTTGACCACGCTGGGCTTCACCGGCCATAGCTACACCCAGCGCGACCGCGAATACTGCATGAGCCCCAGCCGCACCGCCCAGTACAAGGCCACCATCGCAAAGCTCAAGACCGAGTACAAGGGCAAGGTGGATATCCTGTGCGGCATCGAGTGGGATATCCTGAGCGAGGATAAGCGCACCGGCTACGATTACTGGATCGGCAGCGCACACCACCTGTACGGCAAGAACACCGGCAAGTATTACGAGATCGATTTCCGCCCGCAGGACCTGTGGGACTGCATCAACGATGATTTTGACGCAGACCCCCTTGCCGCTGTGGAAGCCTACTTTGCCGAGGTGGAAAAGGTGGCTGCCCTCAAGCCGGATATTCTGGCCCACATCGACCTCATCAAGAAGCTGAATGCCAACGGCGAGTTCTTCGACGAAGAGTCGCCCCGCTACAAGGCCGCTGCCCTCAAGGCACTGCAGGCCGCAAAGGCAAACGACTGCCTGCTGGAAGTGAACACCGGCGGCGTGTACCGCGGCTACCGCAAGGACTTCTACCCCGGCCCGTGGCTGCTGGGCGAGTGGCAGAAGATGGGCGGCAAGGTCATCATCACTTCTGATTCTCATGATATCAACAGCCTGACCTACGGCTTTGACGAAGCTGCCGCCGCCATCAAGGCTGCAGGCTTTACCAGCGTGCAGGTGCTTACCGGCAGCGGCTTCGAGACGCAGGAGCTGTAAAAAATTGGAGATAACCCTCTCCGTCAATGCTTCGCATTGCTACCTCCCCCGAAAGGGGGAGGTTTTGCTGTTTCTTTTACGCAGCATAAAAGCTCCCCCCCTTCGGGGGAGCTGGCGAGCGTCAGCGAGACTGAGAGGGTTGTTTTGCGGTAAAAATAGAACTTTGGAGGAACCCTATGACCCACGCGCAGCCCCAAAAGAAAAGCGTCTTCAACATGAACGTAGACCTGATGCACGGGCCTATTTTAAAAAGCCTGCTGCTGTTCATGCTGCCCATTCTGATTTCCAACCTGTTCCAGCAGCTCTACAACACGGTGGATACCATGATCGTGGGCAATGTGCTGGGCGATACAGCCCTTGCCGCCATTGGCTCCTGCGGTTCGATCTACGAGCTTTTAGTCGGCTTTGGCATCGGTATCGGCAATGGCCTTGCCATCGTTGCAGCGCGCTCCTACGGCGCGCAGGACGAAGACCTGCTCAAGCGCACGGTGGTGGGGTCGGTCGTCATTGGACTGATCGCGTCGCTGGTCATTACAACGGCAGGCTTTTTCGGCCTGCATGCCCTGCTGCAGCTGCTGGATACCCCGGCAGAAATTCTGGAAGATGCCTACAGCTACATCATCGTGATCGACCTTGGCGTTGTGGTCATGTTTATGTATAACCTGTGCGCAGGCCTGCTGCGCGCCATTGGCAACAGCGTGATGCCGCTGGTGTTCCTGCTCATCAGCTCGGTGCTGAACGTGGGGCTGGACCTGTGGTTCATTGCCGAGGTTGGCATGGGCGTGCGGGGCGCAGCGGTGGCAACGGTCATTGCGCAGGGCATCTCGGTGGTGCTGTGCGTTCTGTACGTGCTGGCAAGGGTGCGCATCCTCATCCCGGAGAAAAAGCATTTCGCCGTGGGCAGTCATCTCTACTGGGAGCTGTTCAGCCAGAGCATCTCCATGGGCCTGATGAGCAGCATCGTGTCTGCGGGTTCGGTGGTGCTGCAGTACGGCATCAACGGGCTTGGCACCCTGACCATTGCGGGGCACACCGCTGCCCGCAAGCTGTTTGCCTTTACGGAGATGCCGCTCATCTCCATGGCGAACGCCGGTTCCACCTTCGTTTCCCAGAACCGCGGCGCAAACCAGCCCGACCGTGTGCGCAGGGGAATGCGGCAGATGTATCTGTACTCGGTGGTGGTGATGGTTGCCGCCGTGGTGCTGATGAACTTTGGTGCTCAGTGGATGGTGCAGCTGATCTCCGGCTCCACGGAGCCCATCGTGCTGGAAAACGGTGCGCGGTACCTGCTGTGGAACGCACCGTTCTATGCGGTGCTGGGGGTGCTGCTGTGCACCCGCTACGCGCTGCAGAGCCTTGGCCAGAAGGTGCTGCCGCTGTTCTCCAGCGTGATCGAGCTGGTGGGCAAGGTGATCTTTGTGCTGGTGTTCATCCCGAAATTCCAGTACAATGCGGTCATCCTGTGCGAGCCCATCATCTGGTTCTTCATGACGGCATATCTGGTGGCGGTGTACCTGCACGAGCCCTTTGTGTTCCCGAAAAAATAACCCTCTCAGTTATCGCTGCGCGATGCCAGCTCTCCCGAAAGGGAGAGCTTTTTGCATTTTACGGGAAGCACAAAGAAAGCTCCCCCTTTCGGGGGAGCTGGATGCGAACAAAGTGAGCAGACTGAAAGGGGTTACAGCGCCGAATAGCCAAAGCTGTTCACCAGCGCATCGATGTGCTGGCCGGCCTTGCACAGGGGGCAGTCGCGGCTGTCAAAGCTGGCGTAGTCCGGCAGGATGGCGGGGTCAAAGATGGAGGTGACTTCATAGCCCATGCACTCATGGGTGGTGGCAAAAATAGCGGAAAGGCCTGCCACGGTGCCGCCGTAGTAGTTCACGGCCTCCACAGCGGCCTGCACGGTGTAGCCGGTGGTGATGGAAGCGGCCAGAATGAGCACATGCTTGCCCTTGACCATGGGGGCCAGATTGTCGCGCAGGATGATCTGGCTGCCGGTGGTGTACTCCGGGGTGATGACATAGATGGTCTGGTGGGCGTTCATGTTGGCAAAGCCGTCCTTGGTCAGCTCGTTGGCAAGGCAGGTGCCGATCACCTGCGTGCCGTCCAGACAGAGCACGGTGTCCACAATGGTGCTGTGCTGGTAAGCGGCCACCAGCTCCTTTGCCACGGCCTTGGCCTCGGAAAGGCGGGACTTCTGGGTGGTGACATCGATGTAATAGTTGATATGGCTGTGGCTGGTAGCAAAGTGGCCCTTTGCCACGCGCAGGAACAGGTTACTTTTTTTGGTGGGAAGCTTTACCATATTGATCATCGAAACAACACTCCTTTTCAGGTTTTCCGGGTTGCCCCTCAAATGCAAAAAGCACCGCATCGCTGCGATGCTCCTGCACATTTTTATAACCCTATTGTACCGGAAAAGAAACCTGTGCACAAGGCATAAATCCACTAAAAAACTTTGTACATTTTACATGATATCGCCCAAAACTTGGATACAAATGGCCCGCATACGCAAAAAGACCCGCACCACAGGGTGCGGGTCTTTGGAAAACTATGATCGAAGAAATTATTAGAGGCCCAGATCGCTGGCAGTGATGTTCCAAGTTGCATAAACATCATTGTAGAGATCCTTGCCGTTCTCGTCAGCAGAATGCTTCGGGCAATAACGAACAGCAACATTGGTAGCACCAGTCAGATCAATGCCGGTGACAGTCAGAGCAACATCGGACAGAACCTGATTCTTGGCGGTGGCATCATTGCCGCCAGTCAAATCAAAAGTAGCTGCTGCAACGCCGGTAGGATGCGTGTTAACGTTATAGGAACCGGGATGCTCGCCGCCAGTTACATCAACCTGGAAGTGACCTTGGCTGACCTGCAGGCCGGCAACAAGGGACTTGATCTTGAAGTGGCAGACCAGCTTGTTGCTTGTATAGGTCGGCTTGCTGTCGCCGCTCAGCAGAGTGGCTTCACAGATGCCGCCGCCCGGCTTCAGGGTGCTACCAACCGTACCAGTGGGCTGGTTCGGGTTGGAGCAGCCGGTCAGCATGCCGGAGCCTGCAATGGCAACAGCGGTAAGAGCGGTATATTTCATAAAGTCACGGCGGGAGAATGTATAGGACATGTTCGTTCCTCCTTTAAAAAGCAGATCAGTACGGCCTTGCGGCATTACCTATAAGATAGGCGAAACCGGGCCGGATGTCAATGCCTTTTGGCAAAATAAAATGATGAAATTTTGAGCTGTGACGTTGTTTTGCGACGAAATTTCGTCCTGTGCGGGCCGCGTATCAGGCGCGGGTCACGTCTGCAGCGGTCATGACGAAGGTCATGGTCTTATCCGCTGCAAAGGTGGGCATGTAAGTAACGCTCAGCTGCTGCCAGCCCTTGGGGACCATCAGCATCAGCTGCAGATAGCCGGTACCCTGCGGGGGCAGATTGGTGGAATCCGAGAAGGTCTGAGAGTTGGAGTTGTACAGCGAGATGTTGGCACCGCACTCCACGCTCTGGCCGTCGCAGGAAGCAGAGAAATCGGTAGAAGCTGCTGCCAGTGCGTGGAAGTTTGCATCCACGTTCTCCTGCGGGGGCACGGGATAAGCAGCATTGATCTCGGCCAGATTCTGTGCGCCGATGTTGAAGGTCTGGTTCTTGGTGCGGTTGACCACGGTGACCAGAACAGCAATGTATTCGTAACCGGCCTGTGCAGGTGCGGTATCAATGTTGAACAGGCTGGTCAGCTGAACGCCAAGGCCGTTCCAGTTGCTGACCTTATCACCGACCTTGACATCCACGATGGTGGCGCTGCCATTCTGCTGGCAGCCGCCCAGCAGGCTTGCTGCGCCCAGAGCAGCAACGGATGCGCCGGTGCACTTGAGGAAGGTACGGCGGGAAATGGAGTTGGACATAAAATAAATCCTCCTTTTGATAGGAAAAACCGTATTCCAGAATGTTCTATTCTGTTTATACCCTTTCTGCCCGAAAGATGCAAGGGTTTGGGGGCTGAATTTACAGCTTTTTCACAGGAATATCACCCTTCGTGGGTAAGGCCCTTCACATGTGTTTCGCTGGTTTTGACCAGATTTAACAGGCTGGGCGTATAAAGCGGGAACTCGCGGGTCAGGCTTTCTGTGGTCATGGTCAGGCAGGCCGGGTCCTTTACGCCCTCGCCGCCGTTCACATCCTGTCCGTCCAGCAGGGCTTCCACGTTGGCTTCGGACATGCGCATCACGGCATCGGAGCAGCCGCGCCAGCGGATGGGATCGATGCTGAACATACTGGCGGCGTTGTGCGGCTCGGCCGAGTACAGCAGGCGGAACATTTTGGCTACGGCCATCATCAGGTAGGCGCTCACCTCGGTGGTAAGGGCCTTGCTGTGGCACTGGCCGATCTTGGCGTACAGCACGTTCAGGCCGTTGGAGATCAGCTTTTTGTTCATGGTGGGCAGCACGCTGCCGTGGTAGATGTTGTCCTTCATCTTGTCCGGGTTCGGAAGGTCTTCTGCCGAGAGCATCATGCCGTTGCGCTCTGCACTGCGGCCCAGAAGATAATCGCAGGAAACATTATAATAGTCTGCCACGCGCACCACAAAGTCCAGGCCGCATTCGCGGATGCCTTTTTCGTAGTGGGACAGCAGCGCCTGCGAGACGCCAAGATCCTCGGCGGCCTGCTTCTGGGTGATGCCGCGTTCCTTGCGCAGCAGCTTGATGATACGGTTGAATTCCATGATTTTTGGCTCCTCAAAGTTCGATATAGGGGGACATCCTTGTTTTTGGTTTACAGCAGGTTGATTATACACAACGGAAAACCTTTTGTAAAGCAAGAAAAGTGACGATATTTTTCGTTGATTTTCGTCATTTTTGTCAAAAGACTTGCTCTGGACACCATATCTATGCTAAACTATAGGTATTAACGCATACATTTTGTGGCGTGCGCGGGGCCGTAGCTGCCGCCAAAGAGCAAAAAATCTGGCAGACGACACGTTTTTCTGCCAGATTTTTTCTCCGCAGCGGGTTTTGCCGCCCGTTCCCGTGCCGCCGCACAGCGATAAAGAGAGGCACTATCCATGAAAACGTTCAAGCTTCATCTCATCCGCCACGGCATGACTGCAGGCAACCTGCAGGGCCTGTACATCGGTAGCGGCACCGACATCCCTCTGTGCGACGAGGGCCGCGCGCAGCTCAATGAGCTGAAAGAGCGGTTCGAGTATCCGCAGGTGGATACCGTGTTCTCCTCCCCGCTGCTGCGCGCGGTGGAAACAGCCAACATCCTGTTCCCGGATGCAAAGCACACCTTTACCGTGCACGACCTGCGGGAGGCCGGCTTTGGCAAGTTTGAGAACAAGCCGGTCAAGGAGCTGGTGCACGACGAGGACTTTAAAAAGTGGATCACCCCCGGCTCCGGCTATATGCCCGAAGGCGCAGAGCCTACCGACCAGTTCCACGCCCGCTGCGCCGAAAGCCTGATGAAGCTGTTTGAGTATATGATCCGCATGGATGTGACCGAAGCAGCCTGTGTGACCCATGGCGGCGTGATCATGAGCATGCTCAGCCAGCGCGCCGTGCCCACCCGCCGCCCGGAGCAGTGGATGGCAGACCCCGGCTGCGGCTACACCGTGCAGACCGATGTGCAGCTGTGGATGCGGGACCGTCTGGTGGAAGCCATCGACATCGTGCCCTTTGGCTATGCCGATACCCTGCGCGGTCAGGCCGAAGCCGAGGAGAACGAAGCCTTTGAATAAGGATTCGGTTACAGTTTCGGCCCATCCCTTGACAGAAGCGGCGCAATCCTTTATTGTATAAGGGAACGATCATTTTAGGAGGAAGTTCCATGTCCCAGTCCATTTCCCGCCGGTCATTTCTGAAATGTGCCGGCTCCGGTGCGGTCAGCCTTGCGGCAGCGCTGCTCACCGGCGTACCTGCAGCGGCACAGCAGCCGCGTCTTGCAGGCGAACCTGCCCTGCTGGACGGCAAAGCTGCCGTGGAGCTGCTGGGCTATGCCCCTGCGCAGGAAATGGGCAATGTGCTGGTGTACCTCTCGGTGGAAAACCTCTCCGCATCCACCCTGCCGGTGGGCGCAAGCTATCTGCAGAGCCGTGAGGTGTGCACGCTTGGCGACCTGTACAGTATGGGCACCGGCGTTACCGCTGTGTGCGATGGCAAGCCGGTGCGCTGCGGCAGCTTTGCTGCGCCGCTCTACGGCGAGAACGCGGCGGATGCTTCAGTGTTCACCCTGAATCTGACGGCAGGCCGCGGCGCGCTGCTGCACTGCTTCTGCGCAGTGCCGGACAACTGGCAGACGCTGGAGCTGACCTATCACCCGGATTTCGCGGCGGGCCGCAGCGTGACCTTTACGGTCAACCGCAGCACTGACCACGCCGTGCTGGGCGTGGTGCCCACCTCTCCTGCCGAGGTCGGCAGCGTGGTGGATCTGTAACTCCTTCAGTCTCGCATATGCTCGACAGCTCCCTCGGAGAGGGAGTCTCTGGCGAAAAGGAAAATTTGGCCGTATTGCCAAAGCCTCCCTCCATGAGAAAGACTTCCCCCGGCCGGGACAGATTCTCCCCGCGCCGGGGAGAAATGTCACCGCAGGTGACAAAGAGAGGAGCAGATGTCACGCAAGTGACAAAAAGGGGAGCAGTGGCATCGCGTCAGCGATGACGGAAGGAGTTCCTGAACGTAATAAAAGACCATCTGAGATGCAGTTAAAAATGCCTCAGATGGTCTTTTTTGTTTTGTCAATTCAGCACATTCTGCCCGGCGGAATCCAATACCGTCAGCTCCTGCCCGGTCACGCTGGAGACCAGCGCAATGTAGCTGCGTCCGGTGCGGATGGTCAGCGGCCTGCCGTCGGCATCGTAAAAGGCAAAGGTGGAGTCTGTGCCCTGCGTCCATGTGATGTGCCACAGCTGGCTGCCGTTCAGCCAGACACCGCCGCCAAGGGACAGGTCGTAGTCCAGCGTGGTGCCGTCGTCCCGCAGGCTGGAAGCGGAGTAAAGGACCAGAAGATTGTCGAATTGCGCCTGCGCGCCGGTGTTGGCATCCAGCTGGGCGGTGCCGTCGGCGCGGAGCATCCCGTAGGTGCCGCTGGCCGCATCGTAGGCAAAGCCGGTGGTGCTTTGGGGCGCAAAGTTGATCTGCACCTGTTCGGCATCCCGGGAACCTGGCTCCGGCAGGCGGGGCTCTTTGGCCTGCGGCAGCAGGGCGGGCAGAGCGGAAATGGCAGAGCTGTCCTCGGCAGTGCTGGCCGAGGAGGAAGCGCTGCTGCCGTGGTCGCCCAATGCGCCGGAAAGGTTCAGGCTGCCCAGCACGGAAGCAACCTCCCCGCCGCTGGTATGCCACAGCGGCGCGCCGCTCCAGACATCATCGCAGGAAAAGGCGTTGCGGCCCACTTCCAGCGCGTCCACGGCCCGCAGGTTATAATAATCCAGATAGTTGCGGGCAAACTGCCCTGCACCCCGCTGGATGGGCAGTACTTCCTGCCCGCTGAGCAGCCGCCAGTAAAGATCCTGCCCAAGGGTCACTGGGCCGACGGTTGGCATGGCCGATACCGAAGGATAAGCCAAGCACAGGCTGGTGGGCTGGCCGCTCTCGGTCAGGGCTTCCAGCACCACCGATGCGCTGCCAATGCCCCACTGTGTGGTGCTGGAAGCGGCGTTGTCGATCACAACGGCGGCGGTGCGTTCGCCGGGATACTGCAGCTCCTGCCCGGTCAGCGGGTCGGTGGGCGCTGCACTGTCCGGGGCAGTGGTGCCGGACAGTGCACACCCGCATAGCAGGGCTGTGCACAGCACCGCCGTGCCAAGGGCCAGATTCCAGATGCGTTTCATGCGGTTCCCTCGTTACTGATAGCTGAAGTTGGACCACTCGTCGTCGTCCACGATGGCAAGATAGGTCTTGCCGCGGTTGAAAAGCATCTGCGCACCGGTCTTGTCGTAGACCAGCAGCGGATGCTCAGGCGAAGCCTTTTCCCAGCGGACATGCTGTACAGCGCCGCGGCTGAAATAATAGGCATCGCCGCCGGAGATGTAGCTTACCTGCTGCACATCGCCGGAGTCGCCGGAATAGCGCTCGATGGGAGCAAAGCAGACCAGCAGGTTGTCAAAGCTCAGCTGCTTTGCGTTCAGCTCGTCCACGGTGTTTTCAAATTTGCCGGAGATGCGGCTGTACATCTGCATTTTATAGGTGCGGGACTGCGGATCATAGCGGAAGCTGGTCTTGTAGTGGTCCGAGTGGGTGATGCTGACCGTCCTGCCGGATGCTGCACCCTGCATGGCGTTCTCCTCGCCGGTGCGGTAGTCCGCAAAGCGGAAGAAGGTGGTGTCGTAATCGTACTTCAGCCCGATGCCCGCGTTGGAAGCGGCCTGCCGGATCTCCTTGCCGGAGGTGAACTCGGTGTGTTCATAGGCCACATCCCGGCCCCGGCTGTCGCGGTGAGCCACATGCGGATGGGTAGGAGTATTAAAGTAGCTCTTGCCGCCGATGTTCAGGCCGGAATAGTTGTATACGCTGATGAATTTGGTGCAGGCGGCGCTCTCACCGTCGTGGTAGTACAGCGCCTGATAGGGCATCAGCAGCTGCAGGAACTGGTCGCGGCCAGAACGCAGCGGGCCGATCTCCGGGATGGAGTCAGCATCGTGGAACACCGCGCAGAAGCGGGTGATGCCGCCCTCCACCTTGCACTCGATCAGCAGATCGGCAGAGGAAAGACCGCGCTGCGGACGGGCGTTCTGACGGGAGGTGTTGGAGATGTTGTTGACCATCACGCCCACAATACGGCCATTGCTGCGCTTGGCCTCACCGGTCAGCGGGTCGGCATCGTAAGCGGGCAGTGCGGCAAGACTGGCAGCGGGCTGCTCGCCTGCTGCCAGCGAGGAAGCAGCCATGTCCTCCGAGGATGCAGCAGAAGAAGCTGCGCCGGAAGAACTGATGCCCAGTGTCTGCTGGAGCCAGCTGGAAAAATTGCTGCCCAGAATGGCACTGCCGGAAGCACTGCAGCTGGAAAGCGCCAGCGAAGCGGCAGCGGCACCGGTCAGGCGAAGAACAGTACGGCGAGTGATCTTCATAGGAAAAACCTCCTGCAAAAAACGTATCGGCGCGGCCCGGCAGAATGCCAAAGCCGGGAAAAAGTTTGCGGGTGCAGCGCGGCGGGGCGCACACTGCCGGGCAGTAAAACGCAGCGCACTGCAGACGGATTTGATTTGATTGTAACGATTCTTGCCGGGTTTGTAAAGAGGAAGTTATCGGGATGAAGCCCCTTCCGCTGCCGACACCGGAGCATCTTCGATCTGCTGCGCGGATGAAAAGCGGAAGCCCACACCGATGCAGGAGCTTTTTGCGCCTTTTTGCCCGGGAACCCTTGCATTTTTGCGCAAGTTGTGGTAATATTATTCGGCAGTATGTTCACTGCGGAAATATGCGCTCGTAGCTCAGCCGGTAGAGCATCTGACTTTTAATCAGAGGGCCAGGGATTCGAGTTCCCTCGAGCGCACCAAAATCCCACGAAGAATCGTAAGATTCCTCGTGGGATTTTCCATTTTCTGGGGCTCTGCACACTTTTGCACACTTTTTGCACACCGGCGGGAAAGCCGTGTTTTTCCTTGCATTGTCTGCATTCTGTGCATCGTGAGCGTTTTTTCCATACTTTTTTCAGGCGAACAGCAGGCGGGTGAACTCACGCCGCTGCTCGGGGTTCATCTGCCGGATAACTTTCAGCATCCCTTCGGGGGTGATCTGGATGCTGTCCGGCAGATTTTCTTTTACCGGCACAGAGCCGGATTTTGGGGAGCCGATGTCCTGTGAATAGAAGTCTGCTTCCAGCTTCTCAGCCAGTTCCAAACGGGGCTTGTCCTGCGTGTGGGCGTAGGTGTCCATCAGGATGCCGGTGGTGGCGTGACCGGTGTTGCCCTGCACGGCCTTGATATTGCCACCGGATTCGATCAACTGGTAAGTAGCACTGGAATGGCGCAGACCGTGGAACACGATCTTCTCAAACTCCGGGTGCTCCGCACGCCATGCGCGGTACCATTTAGAAAGGGCTTCCGGGGCAACAGGCATACCGTTGGGCAGGCGGAAAAGCTGACCGCAGTTGCGATACCTGCCATCTATGGCAAGCTCGTCCTGACGGAGCTTTTCCAGCCAAGCCAGCAACTCTTCCTTCAAGGGTTTCGTCAGATAAAGGGTACGGCTGGATTTCTTGGTTTTCGGTTTCTTCAGCACCAGCGCAGAGCTGCTGCCCTCGCGCTGGTCAGGGAAGATGTGATAGATTTGATTCGGGTCGGTCCTTTCCAGTGCGGCCTTTTCGGTGCGCTGCAAACTCCGGCCAACCGTGATGGTTCCGCGTCCATCTGCTGCATCGAAGTCAATATCTCCCGGCTGCAAGCCGAGGATTTCTCCGACACGCAGCGAAAGAATCATACTCAGATGAACAGCAAGGTGGAGCGTAGGGTCGGTCATGGTCTGCAACGCAGCAAGCATGGTCTTTTCGTCCCAGATGGCACGTTCTTCCGAGGTCGATTTCGGGGCTTCTCTCGGAATCGGTGACTTGAGGAGCAGACCCCACTCAACGGCATAGGAAAAAGCAGTCTTGAGCATGGCGTGGACTTCCCGGATGGAAGCACCTGTCAGGAACTGCCTTTTCTGCTTGTCGGTGAGTGTTTGCTTGACACCCTGCTTATACAGTCCGCGCGGTGTACGGCTCAGAGTGGCGTAGAACTGCTCAATGTCGTAGGTGCGGAGGTCTTGCACCTTCCGCTTTCCGATATACGGCACGATGAGGTTCTGCACCATCGCCACAGATTGGGTGTAGGTCTTGGGAGACCACTTGTGTTTGCTGGACTGAATGGGGATCCACTTGTACAGCATCTCCTCCACCGTCATGGTGTCGGGCACGAGGAAGGTGCCGTCCAGCAGTTCCTTCTCCACCGTAATCTTGCGCTCCTGCGCTTCGGCCTTGGTCTTGAAGGTTTCCCAGCCCTTGCAGGGCTTGCCAGCATGATCTTTGTAGTTGTATCGGACGGAATACGTGTTGCCACGTTTCATACTTCGTATGCCTAGCAGTGTGCGCTGCGCGCAAATATGTTTTTGCCTGCCTTGGCAGACATCGGCATAATAGATGCCATAGATGTTCCCTCCCTCAGACCGCTGCAAACCAATCGTCAAAGCTCTGCTTGCTTACCCGGATGCTGGTACCGAGGCGGATCACCTTGAAGTCTTTCGTGGTGTTGCACAGATTGTACGCAGCACGGTTGGAGATCGCCAACAGTTGGGCGATCTCTTCCACCCGGTAAACGAGCGGGGCGTGTCGGACGGTTTTGCTGGTCTGGTCAGAAGGTTCTACGGCAGGGGTTTTGGGACAATTTCATTGTAGGGGATTCGGGCGCGATTTTCAAGTCCTCACGGGTCAGTTTGGCGGAATTTTTGCGGACATTCGTCATAGGCATGTCTCCTTTGCACTTCTCCAGACCCGGCGCAGCTCCGGTTGAGTTGCACCCTTGTGGGCCGGTAAATATGTAAGGGCCTGCCGCTCCTGACCCGAAGCAGCAGCCCCAAAAAAGTGCGAGAACTTGAATTTACGCGCCCTACGCGCCCCAAACCACACAAAAGTACCTTTCTGTGTTGATTTTTTAGGGCGCATGGCTGGGATGAACGCGCCCTTTTGGGGCACATCTTGCCTTCTCTCCCGCCCCGAAGGGCGTGTTGCCGCCCCACATCCGCCCGGAAGGGGCGGACACGAACCCGAAGAAAACAGCGATAACAAGTCGAAACCACTGATTTGGGGCGCGTAGGGCGGGAGTTTTTCACTTTTCGTGTGTTTTATGCCGCAGCAAAGGCGGGGTGGACGCATACGCCCCGGAAGCCGCGGAACTTGTCGGGGCAAAGCCCCTCCATCTTGCTGCGCAAGACCGCTCCGTCGCTTAAAAGCCCCACTGGGGCTTTCATTGCTGCGCTGCGCTTCACAAACGCGAACTTTCCCTCGATGTGCTTGGAGAAGGTCAGGCCATACTTCCCTGCATTTTTCAGCAGGAACTGGCTGAACTTCTTTTGCGGAACGGGTGATTCCAGATTATCCTCGCACCACTTGGTGTAGGCGCGATAGAGGTAGGTGGAGCGTTCCTCGGTGTCGGGCTTGAAGCGGACATACGCCGTTGCCTGCATGAACTGGGTCAGGTTGTCGCTGTCCGCCATGGCTGCTTCGAGGTTCTGGATGGAGCGCTCGCTGATGGTGAACTGATAGCGGTTCGCCAGCAGACGGTGCAAACCTTCCAGCATCCACAGCAGGATGCCGGGTCGCTCCTCGGACAACTCTTCGATGAGGAAGGGATTATCCACCCGGGCAGGGTCACGGTCTTTCACCGTGATGAGGATCTGTCTGCGCCAGAAGCCGTCGCTGTCATCGTGAGCAGCCACAAGGTTGCCATTGCCGAAGCAGATGAAACGAACGTACAGCAGACCTTGGACAGCCTGCTTGTTTTTCCGCTCGATGCACAAACGGTCCTCGGCGGTGACGATGGACTTGATGTTCCGTGTTTCGGGCAAAGCCACCATGTTCAGGTCGTCATCGACCATGACCAGCTTGTACTCCAGATTTGCACTGGAAAAGCGGTTCGTTTCGATGCGGAGGATGGATTCGGAGTGAGAGGCTTCCCCGAACAGCTTCTTCAGCAGCAAGCCGATGCGGGATTTTCCCTCGCCGCCCTTGCCGGTCATGACCAGCATCTTCTGCGCCTTGGTAGACGGGATCAGGAGATAGCCAAGGTATTCCTGCAAGGTCAGAATGTCCTCCGGGATCAGCAGACCGTCCAGAAATTCCAGCCACTTGGTCGGTGCGGGGGCATCGGGCTGGTATTCCACGGGGAGCCGGTTCAGGCAGAGTTCCTTTTCCGGCACAAATCCCCGCTCGTCCAGAAAGTAGGTTCCGTTCTGGAGATGGATGCGGTCAAGCTGGGGTTTCCATTCAGGGGTATAGGTTTCGATACGGAGTGCGTCCAGAACCTGCTTTTCCTTCTTGGCAAGGTTGTCGAGCACAAAGTCACGGAGGTCGCTGTGGACTTCGTAGAGCAGTGCGTCCTCGTCTACCTCGCCGTTCTGGTCGAACAGCTTCTGTTTCAGGCACATCATGGGGTGTTTCTCTAAAAGGTACTGGCAGTAAGCGGTTTCACGCACTTTGCCCTTACTGTCTACCCAAGGGCATTCGCATTCTTCCTCTTCTTCCAGTTCGTCCTCATCACGCCAATCTTCGTTCCTCTTTTTCCAGTCGCTCATGCAATCCCTCCCAATACTTCCGTAGCTCGTTTTCGGTCTGCGGGTCCGGGAGCACCGAACAGTCCAGATAATATTCAACGATGTCAAGGTTCTTTATCGCTTCAAGAAAGCAGGGGTGAAGTTCTTCTGTGGGTGACTGCGGTGCATATCGGACCCGCCAACGCTGCAGACAGCGGTAATAGTCCAGCAGCTGCTGCCGAACGGTGGGCGGTCTGCAGGAAGCAAGCCGCACCTTGCCGTCGGCAAGTGCCATGCCGAAGTCATCCTTCAACTTTTCCACAGCCTTGTAGGGAGAAAGTTGAAAAAGTCTGCCGACAAAATCGATCACATCGCCATCCGCCTGACAGGCGAAACAGTGGAAACGGCTGTCTACCTTCATGCTGGGGTGTTTATCCCCGTGGAAGGGGCAGCACATCATGCCGTTCCGGTTTACGGCGAAGCCGTACAGCTCCGCTGCCTGCCGGGTCGAGATGGCGCTTTTTACGTCCGAAAAGACGGAGGTGCTACCCTCCGTCCCAATGGGCGGGGTACAGGCGAAAGGACGAAGCCCGGTGAGGGGCGTGGGTGAGGTTGGGTTTATTCACACATCGATCCGTCAGAGTGTTGTTCATTTGACCTCCTGCTGCGGTACGGCGTGGCTGCGCTCTTCCTTGCGGAAGAAGGCTTCCACGTTTTGTTGTGCGGTGCGGAGTTCACGCAGTTCGATCTGCGCTTTCTTGTAGCGGGTGTAGAACCCGTTTTTCTCCGAGGAAAGGGTCTGATATTCGGCATCCAGCTTTTTGAGGTCCGGCAGTGTCCGAAGCCCATTGGCCTTGAAATAGGCGCAAGCGGCCTCGTACACAGCAAACTCTGCACGGTGCTGCTCCTTGAACTTGGCGGGATTCCGCACAGTCTGGAGCTTCTGTGCAAGGGGCTTGTACTGCCGATAGACCACAAGATGCCCGCGCAGCTCCTTGAGGGAGACCACGCGGGCATCCAAGTCTTTGACCACCGCCAGTGCATCGTCGTGCTGGGTTTGCAGTTCGGCAATGCGCTGGTGCAGGGCATCTTCGCTGAGCAGCTTTTTCTCCTGCAGGAGACACAAGGTCTGCGACCAGCGTTTGAGGTTGAACTTTTTCGCCCAACGCTCATAGCTGATGCCCTTGCCTGCAGCAACGTTCGCCTGAATGTCAACCAGTTTCCTGATCTTATCCGGCTTCTTCTCGCTGCTGGGCTGGATGATGGCGGCAAGCTTGATGTTCTGGGAGAGGGCGGTCAGCACCTGCTCTTTTTCCAGTTTCTTGCTCAGTTTCTTGGCAGTGATGAACTTTGTCCGACCGGGCGGGCAGTAGCTCAACCGGCCTCGGCTCTCATTCACGGCGATGCCGTATTCCTGCATGAGCAATGCAGAAAATTCCTCGAAGGTGGTGGTCTTGTTCAGCACGGAGTAGATCTGCTTTCGCAGTTTGTCCAGCTCGGTCTGGTAGACGGTCTGGGTGGGCTGCTGCCCTTCGGCGGCGAGTTTGGCGTTGGCATGGTCGAGGCGGCGTTGTCCGCGCCGCTGCGCCCAATACTCGCGCTCCGAAACATGGTCGCCTTGGGCTTCCAGCAGATTGATCTGGTTCAGGTCGGCTTGCTCGCACATCTCCATGACAGCGACACGGAGGTGCCGGAGCATGGCAGAAGTGCAGCGGTGCTTCTTGCCCGCTTCCCAGTCGCACGGCTTGTCCATGAAGGGCTGCCGTTCCACGGTGCGGACACGCAAGCTGCCGATGACGATGTGGACGTGGATATTCCCGGCACTGTTGTGACCGTCCGGGTGGGTGCAGACGATGGCGGGATGACCGGGGAAATTTCCCTTGCAGAACTGCAAGCCGAGGGCTTGCGCCCGTTCCATGGTCAGTCCGTTCTCTACTGCGTCCTTCGGGTCGAAGCTGATGATATAATGGTGGGTCTTCACGTCCTCCCGCCCGCCGTTCTTGCCGTACTTGCGATTGGCGATCAGGCAGGCCATAGCGAACGAAGATTCGCCGCACTCAAGGGTGTCGAGCAGGTACGAATCCCGTAGCTTGGGTCTGCCCTTCTCGTCCAGAATGGGCAGACCGGTGTACTCGTTGTGCTGAAAGGTGAGATAGCTTTCGGCGGCGGCATAGTTAGAGTTCTTCGAGCTTAAATGCTTGATGGTTGCCATACAGTTCACCAACCGTTTCTTCGGCTTTCAGCCGAAAGTTCGTGAGTGCGGACAGTTCCTCCAGAATTTGCGCCCGGAGCCGCTCGGTGTCTTTGCCGCCGGAGTTGAAGTGCCGTGCAAGCTGGTTGAGGTTGCTGCCCACCTTGCTGCACTGGGCAGACAAGGCAGCAAGCGCCGCCAGTGCATCCTCGCCGCCCTGCGCCACCACAACGGTGTGCTTGACGTTCACGCCGTACAGGACGCGGCGGACGAGTTCGGATTGGGTGAGGTGGAGTTCTTTGCAGGCGTATGCGATCCGCAGTTTTTCTTCTGCGGTCACCCTGACTTTGATGATGTGTGTCTTTCGTTTTCGCGGCGTGTCATTGCGGTTCTTCTTTGCGTGTACGTTCGGACTTTTCATTTCAGCCATATTCGACCTCCTGTGAAAATGATAAATGCCCGCTCCGGGATGGAGAGGGCTATGTAATGCGACACGCCGCTTTTGCGCTGAAACCAGCGCAATGCTGGAGCAGGGTTTGGGGAAGGCACTCCCCAACAAGGATGACTGAGTGGACAGCAATTTTTCAAGCATTGAAAATTTGTGGCCACAGGTCGATACTTGCTTTCGCCCTTTCTGTGCAACACTGAAAATTTCAGAAGTCGAACCGCAATGCACGTTGAAAATTTTGCAGAGCAAAACGTGTGAAAAGGCAAAGCCCCTGCTCATGGTCACCGTTCACACCGAACGCAGTTCCTGCCCCTGTTTTGCAGCGGCGTTGTCCGGCTCGCCCACAGAAAGTGTGAGGTCATGGCGCAGTATCTCGTTCAGACGGCTTATGTAGGATTCAAGGTACAGTATGAAGAAAGCCGGGCGCAGTGCGGACACTACATCTTGCTTCTTTCAAACGCAAGAATAACACTTTACAGTTGTACGGTCAACAACTAAAAACAAATTTCGGAAGATTGAACAACTACATAAGATTTTATTTGTGAAAAAGAAAAATACCGCCCACGCAGCGCAGCGATGATTTTGTCGGGTGAAGTAAGCGGCAAAATGAATCGGGTGTGTTGCGGGGCGGTAAAAATCTCCATGGGGAATAAATCCTCGCCGCTCTGTACTTTTCTACAAGACCGCGTTTGCGTAGCAATGAAAGCCCCAGTGGGGCTTTTAAGCGGCAGAGCGGTCTTGCGCAAGCAAGATGGAGGGGCATTGCCCCGACAAGCTCGGTGGGATTTGTGATAGAGGGTATCATGGATTGCAGGGCACGTCAAGATGATTTTGCAAATTTTATTGCAGTAAAGCGGTGATAGTAGGACTTATTGATTTAGAGAGGGAGATCGTGATAAGTAATTAGTTCAATAGAATTTTTATCTACCCACGTGAGGATTTCTGGACTGGTAACTGCATTCAAATCGTTAAGTCGATAGAGACTGTAGCTAGAAAGTTCCATTAATTCTTTGTCTACATATCCCATGTGACCTACTACGAGGGAATACTCTTGATTTAAAATGGCATTACTCTGTGTAAGGAGATATTCTTTAAGCGAAGAATCTAGCTGATTTTCCGGTGTGGGAGGCTTTTTGTACCAAGGCATCAGCATATCGGAAAGGTTCCGACCAAATATTTTTTCAAAACAATCCACAGAGAATGGTACACCAGCTCGTTTTGCTAAATCTTTCTCTTGCTCCAGAATTCTAGGAGTTGTATAAGCATGTGGATGAATGTAGGCTGGTTTATGCCCAACTAGTTGAATAAAATGTTCCAATTGTGCTTCCAGTTCTCGCGAGACTTCTTGAGAATCGGTATGCTCTCCGGAAGGAGTTGCCTTATCTAGTTTTCGACTTTCCCAACTGCTGTAAAAACTTCCGTCAGGCCGTGTAAGAGAAGAGATTTCTTCTGGTGAACTCAGTGGATATCCCGTTGTCAAATTTAAGTCCAAACCAAGTGCAACTTTATCCAAATATGGAAAAATCCATTTTAGACATTCTGAACTCCATGGCATATTGACGAATGCTCCGGTGTTGCGAATAATTCCGTGCGTTATTCCATATATAATGCCCGCAGACACTGCCGGTGAAATTCCATAGTCGTCTGATTGTACCAGAAGTTTTGTATTCATAACAGACACTCCCATATTAGGTAAGGTCATCTCCATTAGTGTTTATGACCTTTTTATACCAGTAAAAAGACTTTTTGCGGGTGCGCTTCAGAGTGCCGCAGCCTTCATCGTCCCGGTCCACATAAATAAAGCCATAGCGTTTTTTCATTTCGCCTGTCGCCACCGACACTAGGTCGATCGGACCCCAGCTGGTATAACCCAGCAGCTCCACGCCGTCTTCTTCCACAGCCAGCTTCATCTGCTGCAGATGCTTGCGCAGATAGCTGATACGGTAATCGTCTGCCACATAACCGTCTGCATCCGGCTGGTCAATGGTACCCAGACCATTTTCCACGATGAACAGCGGCTTCTGGTAACGGTCGTAGATCTCATTCATCGTGATGCGCAGGCCCACCGGGTCCAGAAAACGCCCCCAGGGCTCCCGCTCCAGATACGGATTATCGGCCGAGTGCAGCAGGTTGGAATCGTATTTTCCTTCTGCGTGGGCTTCCACCACGCGGGTGGAGTAGTAGGAGAAGGAAACGAAATCGGCTGTATTCTCCCGCAGAATGGCGGCATCATCCGCCTGGAAGGGGATCTGGTACCCATGCCGCGCAAACTCTCTGCACACATAGGCGGGGTAGCTGCCGCGCATTTGCACATCGGTGAACATATAGTGCTTGCGGTTTTCTGCCTGGGCAGCCTGCACATCCTCCGGACTACAGGTTCTGGGGTAATAGATACCAGCATTGAGCATACAGCCCACTTTAGCCCCGGGGATCATTGCGTGGCAGAGCTTTGTGGCCCAAGCACCGGCCACCAGCACATGGTGCACCGCATCGTAGATGGACGCATAGCGGTCCTCACCCTCCCGGAACACGATGCCCGCCGCCATAAAGCAGGCGCTGGTCATGATGTTGATCTCGTTGAAGGTAAGCCAGTACCGCACCAGACTGCCGTACTCGGCAAACAGAGTGGTGACTAGCTTTTTATAAAAGTCGATCAGCTTCCGGTTCCGCCAGCCGCCGTAGGCGGTGACGAGATGCATGGGGATGTCGTAGTGTGTGATGGTGACCAGCGGCTCAATGCCGTATTTATGGCATTCTTCAAACACACTGCGGTAAAACGCCAGCCCTTCCCGGTTGGGCTGTGCATCGTCGCCGTTGGGGTAGATGCGGCTCCACGCAATGGAAAGGCGCAGGGTCTTAAAGCCCATCTCTGCAAACAAGGCAATATCCTCTTTGTAATGGTGGTAAAAATCCACCGCATCCTGCGCCGGGTAATAGTGCTCTGCATCCGGGGCCAGCATAGGCAGCTCGCCCTTGATCACCGCCACGCGGTCTTTGCCGTATGGCAGGACATCTGCGTTGGCAAGGCCACGCCCGCCCTCGTTCCAGCCGCCTTCGCACTGGTTGGCCGCCATTGCGCCGCCCCACAAAAAATTTTCAGGAAGTGACATTTTCTTCTCCTTCTTATCTGCACCAGAATACTCCCCGCCCTGCAATTTGCAGAATGGGGAGTTTCCGGCAGGAATCGTCAGTTTTTCTGCTGGGCCTTTTCAAAGCCAAACACAAGGCCAAGCGCCAGCGAAACACCAAAGGCAACCACCATGCCGATGGCACCCGGGACGGAATACTCGCCAAAGCGCAGGAACTCCAGGAAGGGGAAGCCCACGCCGGAGAACAGCGTGACCTTGCCGCCCAGCAGGCCCATGGTCACGCCGCCGGCCACTGCGCCCAGCATATCCCAGGCCAGCGCCTTGCGGTCCCGCAGGAAAATGCCGTACAGCGCAGGCTCCGAGATATTGGCCGTCACATGTGTGACGAAGCAGGTCCAGCCAAGCTCTTTGTTCTCCCGGCTGCCTGCACGCAGGGCATAGGCCAGCTCCACGCCGATGCCTGCCAGGTTGGAAGCAATGGTAGCCGGACTGACGATGGCGTCGTAGCCCATTTCCATCCAGGTGGGCAACAGCGCCATCATGACCGGCACATGCATGCCGAACATAATCACGAAGGGCCAGATGGCAGCCACCACAACGATGGTGGGCACGCCGATGGTGTTGTTCATCCACAGGATGGCACTGCCGACCCAGCTCATGATCTCGTTGCAGATAGGGCCAAAAACGCAGAAGGTGAGCGGGATCATGATAAAGGTGGTGAGCACCGGCACACCGATGGTACGGATGAAGTCCGGCACCACTTTTTTGACCCACTTGTGCACATAGGAGAGGATCCAGACCACCAGAATGACCGGGACCGTTGCCTGGGTGTAGTTGACCAGCTGCATGGGCAGCAGGCCATAGATCTTGAAGGGCTCTCCGGCCGCCACGATGTCCAGCATGGTGGGGTGCAGCATCAGTGCTGCCACCAGCATGGAAAGGATCGGGTCGGTCTTGAAGCGCTTGGCTGCGCTGTAAGCCACGAAGAAGGGCAGGAAGTAAAAGCCTGCATCATTGACCAGGTTGCACAGGATGTACAGCTGGCTTTCCGCCGTCAGCAGGCCCAGGTTCTTGGGCCCGAACAGCACCGCCACCATCTTGAAGATACCGGCCACGATTATCACCGGCAGCACCGGGGTCAGGCTGCCACTGACGGCACCCAGGATATTGTTGGCCACCGCTTTGGGGGTCAGCTTTTGTTTTTCCTGCGGGAGCTCTGCTTCGGCAGCAGGCTGTGCTGCATGCTCCAGGCCGATCCGTTCGCATACGATATCGTAAACTTTATCCACATTACGGCCGATCACGACCTGGACCTGCCCGCCTGCGCGGATCACCTTCAGAACACCTGCAATGGCTTCCAGCGTTTTATCGTCCGCTGCTTTGCTCTCGTCCACAAGCACAAAGCGCAGCCGGGTCATGCAATGGGTCACGCTGCTGACATTTGCCTTGCCGCCCACTGCCGCAAGCACCTGTTCAGCAATTTGTTGATTGTTTGCCATGATGAAATCTCCTTTACTTGTTCTCCAAGGAAAATCGGTTTTATATCTCTACAGTGGGCGCGCTCCACCATAAAAATCAGGATCAAATACAAGGCAGATACCGGTAGGCATCGCCGGATTGCACAAAGTGGACCGGCAGATGTGGTGCCAGCTGCTGCAGCCAGTCCGCCAGATACTCCATGCCGATTTCTTCAATATTAAAATGCCCTACCGCAAAAATGCAGCGGTCTTCGCCCAGCATGGCAGCATCCCGGATGTACTCACACACCGTAAAATCTACCATCTCCAGCGTCAGCAGGCAGTTTATATCTTCTTCATTGATTTGTTCAATGATCCGATCATCTGATAAATGCCCCAGAATATGCATGGGAACCTGCACTTTCCGGATTTTTGCGGCCGGATTACCGATGAAACGCACTCCTTCCAGATGGAACTTTTTTGTCAGAAAAGATGCCATTTCCTGCACAGTCCAGGCTCTTGGCAGGCAAAAATCATGGCACAACAGCGCATTTTTATCGGTCTGGTATTCATTCCAGCCCAGCAGGCTGCTCAGGCCATAAAAAATACCATCGTGCAGTGCACCGTCCACCCGGATCCCCGCATGAACATAATCATGATAGCGCCAGATACAGACACCGCTCTCTTCCAGCAGTGCTTTTTTCTTCCGGAATGCCGTATTTTTTTCCAGCCAGTCCGTCCGGTCTCCGTGGTTCCAGAACAAAGCCTCGTGCACAACAATGAAATTGCATCCCAGTTCCATTGCCTTTTTTATGACAGCAGGGGACGCATAGCAGGTGCTGATAATACCGGTACACTCCTGCCCGGCATCCCCCCAAAGCACTTTATCCCTTGTGGTATCTGCACAGATCTCCCGACCATTCCAGACAGAACCGGAATTTGCCTTGATTGTTTGGATGAGTGTATAAATTTTCATGGTCGATCTCCTATGCATGGTATTTCTGCTTCGTTCAGCAGCTTTATTATACGGCCAATTGCACGGTTTTGCAACATATTTTTTTGTTTTAGTGCACACTTTTGAAACGTTGCACAACTTTGCTCGTTCGTTTTTGGTACATATGCCCGGCATATTGGATACAAGCACCGCCTTTTTGCCTATAAACTGGACAATTGCACGGTTTTGCGGTACACTAGGTGTAACAACGCTGCACTTTTGCTGCGGGAAAAGAGGGAGTCTATGTCTGTTCTGGATCAGCTGCGGGAAAGTTTATCGGATTTTTCCCGCAACGAACGCCATGTTGCCGATTATATTCTGAGCAACCCGCAGGAGATGCGGTCGCTTTCCGGCGAAGCACTCGCCGCCATCTGCGGTGTCAGCCGCAGCACGGTGCTGCGGCTGTGCCAGAAGCTGGGCTATCAGGGCTATGCCGAGTTCAAATATGCCCTGCAGCATGAAACCGAACACCCGGCCCAGACCCGGCCGGCCGATGCGCTGCCCACCCAGAACGTGCTGACCTACTACTGCAGCGGCATGCTGCAGATGGAGCCGCTAGTCACTTCGGACGCGCTGCGGGATTTTGCGGATACACTCTCCCACGCCAATCGGGTGGTGGCACTGGGGCTAAACCACTCTTCTGTTTCGGCCGAGCAACTGGCTTTCCGGTTGAACAAGTTCGGCGTGGACTGCCACATGCTGTGGGACGATGCCCGGATGGCCAGCTATGAGCGGGTGTTGAAGCAGGGAGATGTGGTTGTGATTTTTTCCATCAGCGGCCGGGATTTCTACGAAACGCTGGTGTCCGAATATCGTAAAAATCGCGTCAAAGTGGTCCTGATCACCATGGATCCCGACAGTTCGCTGTGCCATCTGGTAGATATTTCAATTGTTTTGCCTTTTCTGACCTATAATGCCGGCGGCATGTATCCCATGGATGAAACCGTGATTTTCTTTATGTTTATCGAGATGCTAGCGGAAAAACTTCATCAAACCCTTCATCGATTGGATGAGTAAAATTCATGAATTTTACTTAATTTACGTAAAAACGCAAGATGCCCGCTCACCATGGAAATTCAGTTCCATCGGTGGGCGGGCATCCTTTTGTTATTCGGTGGTGCGCCATATACGAAAGATTGATGGCAATATAAAAGGGACACCTACAACACCGTGGTGCTGTCCGATGTCCCTTGCGACTGATTTTATCGTTGTCCGCCAACCTCAGGCCCCTATGTCCTGCATCTCTTTCGGGTTTTATCGCTGCCCGCCAGCCTCAAGCCCTTACGTCTTGCATCTGATCGGATTTTAGGTGTCAGCCACACCAGCGGAGTGACGTCCGCTTTCCTATTTACAGTATATTCGATTTGCACTTCAATGGCAATGATCTTTCCAATCAATCTTCCAATCTGCCGTGGCCGCAGCCGAGGGAAAGATAACGCTCCATCCCTCCACCCAGCACAAGCTGTGCATACTCCAATGGCTTGTTCCACAGCAGCCAGTCCAGCTCTGCCCGCTGTGCCGGGGTGTTTCCGTATTCGTCCTCCACAGTGGCGCAGTCGATGGCAACGGTGGTGCCATCCTCAAACCGGGCTTCCACCCGGTCGGTATCCATATTAAAGCTGCAGGAAAGCAGTTTGTTCATGGTGAACCTCATTTCTATATCAATTGGTGTCTGTTCGGATGTCCTAAACCCTGCCATAAAACCGGTGATTGATTTGTCCATTGGGCTTTGTTTTGCCCGTCTGCACATTTTTGCACACTTTTTGCACACCTGAATAGCTGGATAACGGTTGCAAAGCATTACGCTGTATGCAAATAATGCGGTGTGTGCAAAGTTATGTTTTTTGATGATACGATGAAAATAGTGCTTCTTCGAACTTTTGAAATTTGACGAATGATGCACCTTTGATTCTTTTAATCAGAGGGCCAGGGATTCGAGTTCCCTCGAGCGCACCAAAATCCCACGAAGAATCGTAAGATTCCTCGTGGGATTTTCTTTTTGTACGCCAGTTGCACGGTCTCTGCACGGTCCGCATTTTTCGTGTCAGATGGAGTAAGTCTGTGAATTACTCTGCAATTCGTGCTATTTTTTGCAATTCAGGTCAGCAAAGCCAAGCGGAGCTGCGCTTTTACGGCAGGGTCTGCGTCCTTTAGAAGCTCCAACAGTGCCGACACGGAGATAGTCGGTTCTGCTTCAACCGGGGCAGCCTGCACAGGTGTTGTTCCCTGTACGGCTTTCACATCACCGCCGGAGATCATCAGTTGGTAAGCAGAGCGCAGGCTGCGCGATGGAATCGCTGAATAGCACAAAAGCATGTTGGAGTCCAGATGTGAAAAAACGGCAAAGCAGGTAAAATTCACTTTACCGTTTTATAGCAATTCAACTTCTTCATGCAACAGCAATAGCGTTGAATTGCATATCGCAAATTGCTGTTTTAACGTTTCACTAACTTTTTGCCTTGCAATCAAGAAAGCACGTCTGCTAAACGCTCTACATTGAAAATATAATCGTACACTGCTATAATAAAATTGTGATATTATCACCAAAAATTCAAGATACAAAGCGTTTGCAATTGGCAAACATTCAGGAGGAACGCATGGTAACAGGAGCCATTAAAAATAAGGTAGACAAAATCTGGACGGACATCTGGGCAGGCGGCATCACCAATCCGCTGACCGTCATTGAACAGCTGACCTATCTCATGTTCATCCGGTCACTGGACGAGAAAGAGCTTGCCACCGAAGATTTTGAGAACATGGCGGGCGAAAAGATGGAGCATATCTTCCCGGCCAGCGAAGCAGGACAGTCTATGCGGTGGAGCCGCTTCAAGGATAAAGATTCCCGCGAAATTTTCCTGACCATGCAGCAGCGGGTGTTCCCTGCCATCAAAAAGATGAAGTATGGCCGTCTGCCGGACTTTGACGCAAACGGCGAGCTGGTGGAGATCGCAGACGACCCCACCCGCCCGGATGAGGGCAACACCGCCTTTGCGCGGTACATGGACGATGCCATGTTCCTGATCCCCACGCCGCAGGTGCTGCAAAAGATCATCACCGGGCTGGAGGATCTTTACACCCACGACATTGCCGACCTTGATATGCAGGGCGACCTGTATGAGTATATGCTGGGCAAGCTGGCAACCGCAGGGCAGAACGGCCAGTTCCGCACGCCCAAGCACATCCGCGACATGATGGTGGAACTGGTGCAGCCCACGCCGGACGACTTCATCTGCGACCCCGCCTGCGGCACGGCGGGCTTTCTGGTGTCCAGTGCGCAGTACCTCCGCGCCCACTACGAGGACAGCATGACCCCGGAGCAGTGGCAGCATTTTGCCGGCCCGATGTTCACCGGCTTTGACACGGACCGCACCATGCTGCGCATTTCGGCCATGAACCTGATGCTCCACTCCATCACGAACCCGGAGATCGACTACAAAGACAGCGTTTCCAAGCAAAACTCCATTTGCAGCAAGTACACGGTCTGCCTTGCGAACCCGCCGTTCAAGGGCACCGTGGACGCAGAGAGCATCAACGACGACCTGAAGGCCGTCACCAACACCAAAAAGACGGAATTGCTTTTCCTTGCGCTCTTCCTGCGGATGCTCAAAACCGGCGGACGCTGCGCCTGCATCGTGCCGGACGGCGTTTTGTTCGGTTCCAGCAAGGCGCACCAGAGCATCCGAAAAGAACTGATTGAAAACCACCAGCTGCGGGCGGTCATTTCCATGCCCTCCGGCGTGTTCAAGCCCTACGCAGGCGTGTCCACAGCGGTGCTGGTGTTTACCAAGACCGGCGCGGGCGGCACCGACAGGGTGTGGTTCTACGATATGAAAGCCGACGGCCTCTCGCTGGACGACAAGCGCACCGAGGTGAAGGAAAACGACATCCCGGACATCATCGCCCGGTTCCATAACCTTGATGCCGAAACTGACCGCAAGCGCACCGAGCAGAGCTTCTTTGTGCCCAAAGAAGAAATTGCCGCCAACGGGTACGATTTATCCATCAATAAGTACAAGGAGACCGAGTATGTGCCGGTGGAGTATCCCTCGACCACGGAGATCCTTGCTGACCTGCATGAGCTGGAAATGGAGATCACCAAGAGTTTGGCAGAGTTGGAGGAGATGGTGTGATGGCGAAGTTGGGAGAGGTTTGTCTCTTAAAGGCAGGAAAATTCGTATCAGCGAATGATATTTCACCTGAATATAACAAGGGATTGTATCCTTGTTTCGGAGGAAACGGCATTCGTGGATATGTTGCAGATTATACGCATGATGGAGAGTTTCCGTTGATTGGCAGACAGGGGGCGTTGTGCGGAAATGTTAATTTAGCCTCTGGAAAGTTTCATGCAACAGAGCACGCAGTCGTTGTACAACCAAAAATCGAAATGAACGTGCATTGGCTTTATTATGCACTAAACGCCATGAATTTGGGTCAGTATGCAACAGGTGCGGCACAGCCCGGTCTTGCTGTGAGCAAGCTAGAAACATTATCAATAGAAATTCCGAATATTTCAGAGCAAAACAAAATTGCTCAAACTCTGTACAAAGTTGAACAGCTCGTGAATTTTCGCAAACAGCAGCTTGCTAAACTGGACGAACTGGTAAAGGCACGATTTGTGGAGATGTTTGGAACATTTCCGGCAAATCCATTTAGATGGAGTATAGGAAAAATTCAAGATGTTGTTTCAGATGTACGATATGGTTCTAGTCGTCCTGCCGTAGAAGGTGGAAAATATCCATATTTAAGAATGAACAATATTACATACAGTGGTGAGCTGGACTTGCGCGACACAAAGCGAATCGACATTCCGGATAGTGAACTGGACAAATGCACGGTTCGCCGAGGCGATGTTCTGTTTAACAGAACAAACAGCAAAGAACTTGTTGGAAAAACCTGCGTGTACAATCGAGATGAATTGATGGTGCTTGCGGGGTTTGTAATTAGAGTACGTATTAATGAGAGGATACGACCGGAGGTTCTTTCTGCATTTCTCAATATGGATTTTTCAAAACGAATGCTGATTGGTATGTGTAAAACGGCAATCGGACAAGCAAATATTAATGCGAAAGAACTGCAAAATATTGACTTATATATACCACCAATTGAATTGCAAGATCAATTTGTGACTTTGAAAAACAAAATAGATCAGCAAAAGCAGACCGTACAGCAAAGTTTAGAAAAGCTGGAACTGTTGAAAAAAGCGCTGATGCAGGAGTATTTTGGGTAACTCCCCCAGTCGCCTGACGGCGACAGCCCCCTCAGAGAGGGAGCCTTAACGTGACCGCAAAGCAAAAGCCTCCCTCCTTGAGGGAGGTGGCACGGCGGGAGCCGTGACGGAAGGAGCTCTGCACAAATCTCGAAAAATCAAGACGAAAGAATCCAGCATATTAACTTTTTGAGATTTCGGTGATATGATATAAAAAACGTGTATTGCGAGGGACGTTCATGCAGGTGACTTTTCTTATCGGAAATGGTTTCGATTTAGGAATTGGGCTAAAAACGGCCTATTCTGATTTTTATAGAGTGTATTGTGCTGAAACACAAAAAGATGACGAGAATCTCAGGAACTTTAAGTCCGCTATTCAGTTGAAATCAGAAACGTGGTCCGACTTTGAAAATGCATTTGGCAAATATTCAAGCGAGCTCAATGATACAGCGGTGTACTTGGAACTGTTTGAAAATTTTGTCAACTCTTTTATAAGTTATATAAGAAATGAAGAACAGCGGTTTGATGAATCAAAACTGGACAATGCAGTTGAGGGAATGAGTAAGGCATTCAGTACATATTATAAGATTCGACCTGCTGACGCAGAGGTGCTCAGAAGAGTTATTGATAGAAACGATGTCTATTTTAACTTTGTGACGTTTAATTATACCAATTGCTTAGATAAGTGTTTCAATGCGGTTAAGGAGAAAGCCGGTGGCTGTAAATTCAGTGGCGGATATATTAGCGAGCTTGTTCATGTCCATGGGTATATAGATGATCTCATAATGGGTGTCAATGATGAGACACAAATCGCAAATAAGGCTTTCGCTGAAAATTTGGATGTTATTGAGGGAATAATTAAGCCTGTACAAAATCAAATTATTCGGATGAACTATGATGAACGTGCAACAAAACTAATAAAGAACAGCACAATTGTTTGCATTTATGGAATGTCTGTTGGTTCTACGGACAAGAAGTGGTGGAAATTGATTATGGAGTGGTTGCAGGAAAATTCAGCGAGGCATTTGATTGTGTTAAGTCATGAGGCTGGTTCACAGACAGTGTTTCAATGGAACCGCACTGTGAAGAGAATTCGGAGAAATCTTTTTACATATGGAGAAGTTTCAGATGACAAGAAAAAGCCACTGGAAAGTCAAATTCATATTCAAACAAATCACGACATTTTTTCGATGAATCTGGTGAAATCGCAACAGTTGGGAGGACAGCCTCAAACAATGGAAGATAGTAAGGATATAACCGAACGGGTTCGTTCCGAGATAGAAAAAATGACCGCAACTGATGCAGAAGTGTCAGAAATGCTGGATGAAGTCTTTAATTAAGTGCTCGATTTACTATTGAAAGGAGCCCTCCACCATGTCCAACTTCTCCTATCTCTCCACCCGCCCCGAATATTCCCTCTTCGCATCTGCCGCCATCGAGGCCGAGAAAGTGTTCTCCACCTCCCCGGCGATGTGTGCGGTGGGGTGTCGGAAGGCGTTGGAGCTGGCGGTGAAGTGGGTGTATGCGGCAGACAAGACCATCACGATGCCCTACAAGGACAACCTGCAATCCTTGTTGCACGAGCCGAGCTTCCGGTTCGCAGTGGACCGCAACGTGTGGAGCGTGCTGCCCAGCATCGTGAAGGCGGGCAATCTGGCGGTACATACAGGGCATAGTGTGTCGGCGGCGGATGCAGTGTTCAGCCTGCGGGGGCTGTTCGACTTCATCCAGTGGGTGGATTACTGCTACGGCACGGACTATGCGGAGCGCTCCTTTGATGAAACAGCCATCCCCGGCGAGAAAGTGGAGCTGGACGAAAAGAAGATCCGGGAGCAGGAAAGCCTGCTGACCCAGAAGGATGCCGAGCTGGAAGCGCTGCGCAAGCAGGTGGAGAGCCTTTCGGCGGCATACACAGCCAGCAAACAGCAGAACCAGCAGAGCCGCAGTTTTACCGCCGCAGACCTGACCGAGGCCGAAACTCGGCGGAAGATCATCGATATCGACCTCAAGGCCATGGGCTGGAAATTCACCGGGCCGGACGCCGATGTGCGCACCGAGTACGAAGTGGACAACATGAACGGCGTGCTGGGGCAGAAGGGCTATGCGGACTATGTGCTGATGGGCAAGGACGGCTTGCCGCTGGCGGTCATTGAAGCCAAGCGCAGCACCAAAGACCCCAACATCGGGCGCAAGCAGGCTCAGCTTTATGCAGACTGTCTGGAGCAGAAGTTTGGCCGCCGTCCGATGCTGTTTACCACCAACGGCTACACCACCTATTTCTGGGATGAGCAGAGCGGCCCGCAGCGTGCTGTGAGCGGGGTGTTCTGCAAGGACGACTTGCAGAAGCTGATGAACCGCCGCACCGAGAAAAAGCCGCTGGACACCATCGAAATTGACGATAAAATCACCGACCGCTACTATCAGAAAAACGCCATCCGGGCAGTCTGCGCCCATATTACGCAGGGCTTCCGGCGCAATCTGCTGGTCATGGCTACTGGCACGGGCAAGACCCGCACCGCATCCAGCCTGACCGATGTGCTGAGCCGGGGCGGTCATGTGACCAACGTGCTCTTTCTGGCGGACCGCACCGCGCTGGTCAAGCAGGCAAAGGACGACTTCAAGAAGTATCTGCCGGACCAGTCGCTGTGCAATCTGTGCTCCTCTAAGGACGATAAGGCCGCGCGCATCGTGTTTTCCACCTATCCCACCATGCTCAACGCCATCGACAACGCCAAGACCAAGGACGGCGTGCCGTTGTTTTCGCCCGCCCACTTTGACCTTATCATCGTGGACGAGAGCCACCGCAGCATTTTCAAGAAATACCGCGCCATTTTTGATTATTTCGATGCCGTTCTGGTTGGCTTGACCGCCACCCCGAAAACCGATGTAGACCGCAACACCTACGACTTTTTCGAGATGGAACACGGCATCCCCACCTACGCCTACGATTACGACACGGCGGTCTACACCGACCATGTGCTGGTGCCTTACTACAACTACGAGGTCAAGACGAAATTCACAGAAGAGGGCATCCACTACGACCAGCTTTCACCGGAGGATAAGGCCCGCTACGAGGACGATTTTGCCGAGGACGACACCCTGCCCACCTTCATCCCGTCCGAAAAGCTGAATAAGTTCATCTTCAACGCCAACACCGTGGACACGGTGCTGCAAGACTTGATGGAACGGGGCATCCAGACGGCAGGCGGCGACCGCATCGGCAAAACCATCATCTTTGCCCAGAACAAGCGCCATGCGGAGTTTATCCGGGAACGCTTCGGCAAGCTCTACCCGCAGCTGGAGACCAAGCACCCGGGTTTCATCCAGCGGGTGGTCTGCGATGATGCCTATGCGCAGTCCATCATTGACGACTTCAAGCAGCCGGACAAGCCGCCGTTTATTGCGGTCTCGGTGGATATGATGGACACGGGCATCGATGTGCCGGAGTGCGTGAATCTGGTGTTCTTCAAAAAAGTGCGCAGCAAAACGAAGTTCTGGCAGATGATCGGCCGTGGTACGCGGCTCTGCCCATCCCTTGCCTGCGTGGATGCCATCGACGGCGAATATACGGGCAAACGGCGTTTTCTGATCTTCGACTACTGCGGCAACTTTGAATTTTTCCGTCAGAAACCCAACGGCTACGAGAGCGCGGACACCAAAAGCCTGTCCGAGAGCATTTTCTGCAAGCAGGTGCGAATCGCCGCCGCGCTGCAGGATGGAGCCTATGGGGACGAAAACTACCAGAACTGGCGCAAGATCTTAACGGAGACCTGCCGTGCCGAAGTGGGAGCGCTGAACCCGGAGCTGGTATCCGTGCGGCTGCACCGACAGGCCGTGGAACACTATCAGAAGCCGGAAGCCTTTGTCAGCCTGACCGAAACGGACAAGGGTACTCTGATGAAAGAGGTGGCACCGCTCATCTCGCTGGACGACAAAGATGAAGCCGCCAAGCGGTTCGATAACTTTGTGTATGGCTTGTTGCTCTGCGAACTGGAAGGTCTGCCGGGGCTGAGCCGCGCCCAGAAACAGCTGCGCAATACGGCGGCAATGCTGGAAGGGAAGGCTACCATCCCGCAGGTGCAGACAAAACTGCCCCTCATCCGGGAGGTGCAGACAGACGAATTTTTGACCTCGCATGACCTTCTCCGCTTTGAGGAAATGCGGCAGGAGCTGCGGGAGCTCATCAAGTTTCTGGTGGACGGTGTAGAAGGGCAAAAGCCTGTCTACACGGCCCTTGCCGACCCGGTACTGGAACAGACCGAGGGCAAAACGCTGGATTCCGGCTACGATTTCGGCGAGTACCGGGAACGTGTGAACCGCTACATCATGGAGCACCGCAGCGATACGCTGGCTATCCACAAGCTGACCCAGAACATTCCGCTTTCCCGGGGCGACTATACCGAGCTGGAACATATCTTCACCTGTGAGCTGGGCAGCAAAGAGGACTATGCACGGGAGTTTCGGGATACACCCTTTGGTCTGCTGGTGCGTAAAGTGGCAAAGCTGGACCACGATGCTGCCATGCAGGCATTTTCCAAGTTCATCAACGATGAATCGCTGAATGCAAAGCAGATCGCGTTCGTGCAGAAGGTCATTCATTACATCGAGCAGAACGGTTATGTGGAAAGCAAAGCGGTGTTGATGAAACCACCCTTTGACCAACCCATCCTGTTTACCCGCCTGTTTGATGGCAAAACAGGGAGTGAACTGATGGATACGATCAATTCGGTGAAAGAGAATGCCACCCATGTGACGGCATAAAGTAGTGGAATGTAATGATAAAAACCGGTATAATTCAGGACTATCGAAAAATGAATATCCTGCAACGCAGTATGGCAAGTTAGGGAATTTTGAACGATACGCAAACGACTCTGGCTGATTACCTGATGAGCATCGCACAAATTTCCGTGGAGGATGCCGGAGCGATTTATATCGAGTTGAGCAGCATCCGCGGCAATTTTATGGCAAACATCATTCTGCGCATGATTGAAAATTATCACTTCCTGCCCGATATGGCGCAGAAACTGAAAAACAAACAAGCACTGGTGGAAAGCGTAATTGCAAATGAACAGCTGGAGCCTTCCATTACGTCGTCCATCAAAGATGTGTATGATGACCTTGTCAACAGCAAACTGGATATGATCGAGGGCCTCGTGCCGATCTCTGACATCCAGTATGATGCTAAGATGCAGGAAGCAGAAAGACTTTAAGGGGAGTGCGACTTGTAGGATTGCTTTAAATTATCGAGTTAATCCGCAGGCCGAATAGATTCACTCGAATCGAATGAAAACGAAAAAATGCCCGCTCACCGTGGAGATCCGGCTCCATCGGTGGGCGGGCATATCCAATAAAACACCAGGATACGATTATGCTTTTCGTAGTTCAGCTGGGATCTTGTTCTGGCTCAGATATCCCACAGGGAGGGCGCAGAGGTGGAAACTGCGGCGGCACCTGCGCGCATGGCGGCCATGACGTCGGCTTTGTCCCGCAGCAGGCCGCCTGCAATGACAGGCACCTGTGTACGGGCGCTGATCTCGGCGATGACCCGGGGCATGATGCCGGGAAGGATCTCGACAAAATCCGGCTTGCCCTGCTCCAGCTGGCCGGACAGGCTGGTCAGCGAGAGGGAATCCAGAATGAATGCCCGCTGGACGGTCAACAGGCCGCGGTGGCGCGCCCGGCGGATCAGGGTCGGGCGGGTGGAGATGATGCCGTCCGGGTGGCACAGGGCGTTGAGGGAGTCCACCGCGATCTCCCGCGACGAAAGGCCGTCCACAAGGTCGATGTGAACCACGGCCAGTTTTCCGGCATCATGTATGCGGTGCACCAGACCGTCTACGGTGAGCAGGGTGCTCGCCAGCAGAAAAACGGCGCTGCAGGGCGAAGCCAGCGCAGCAGTCAGGGCTTCGTCCGTTTTCACGGCGGCGATCACCGGTTCGTCCAGCAGGGTTTCAGCAAGAGGATGCATTGGGTAAGACTCCTTTCGAGCCAGATTTACAGAGATAGGGAGCAATCAGAAGATACGGCCCTTTCAGAAAACTCTAAAAGGGCCGCACCATGCGCAAACCAAGTTTATAAAAAATTGAGGGGTTTGTAAAGAGGATTAAAGAGGATTAAAGAGGCATTATTTATGTGCCTGCACGGCTGCATTATTTTTCTTCAGCAGTACAGCGCATGCTATGGTAACTACAAAGCCGATCGCGATCAGCGCGTAGACCAGAGCAGTGCCAGCGTACTGTGTTCCGGGGGTGTGCACGCGAATCTCGCAGATGCCCCACTCGCTGACAGCTGCAAGAACGCCGCAGAAGATGCCGCCAAGGTAGGGATTGCCCGTGTGCTGGTACAGGAGACGACAAATCAGGATCGCAACAAAGATGAAGCCGGGCAGCGCATACACTGCAGTTGCGGCAGAAGCCAGACCGCCGAACATCGGGTTCGAGCCGGTAGCCTTGAAGATGCCGTAAACGTAGCAGAGGATGAACAGAGTGGGAACCGATGCGATAAAGCTGATCAGAAGGTTAGAAAGCAGCTTGTTTTTGCCGAGCGCCGTGCTAAAGTTAAAACTGTTGACGCTGATGGACATGACAATGTAGTACACGAGATACATGGGTACAACAAGGAGCATACCCGGGATGCGGTTGGCTCCAAACTTCATAAAGCCCCAGTAAACGATCAGGAAGTTCACATCCACAAAATAGTCGACGGCAAAAACCATCAGGATCAGGGCAAAGACTGCAAGCAGGGCCGCGCCGATGGATTTGAGGAGTGCATGCCCGGAAATAGCGATGCCGGTATTCCGGAAGGAGAAACCGTGTTTTTTGCCGTAGGCCATGTACCACACCGTGCACAGAACAAGAGTCAGTGCGCCGCACAGCAGAGAGATCAGGCCGTGGTACGCAGGGTTGGCCGAGTGGAAAAGTGCATCACGGTAAGATGCCAGTCCCTGCTTGTTCAGGAATCGAATAATGAGGATGGACAGGACGGCACCGATGATCTGGATGCCCCAGAACCATGCAACTGCGTTCTTATCGCCAACTGGGCGAAGGTCCTGCTCGCCATTGTCGGCACACTGGAATGTCTTGACGGAGTTGACCAGCCAGACCATCAGAGACCCGGCAAACAGCAGCAGACCGGACAGGGCGATGATCTTGAAGATGTTCCAGATGGTATAGGTGTAGCTGCTGGCGCTCAGAGCAGTGCCAGTGGGCATAACACGGTTAAAGAAGGTCAACACACGGTTCATGACCAGCGGGGACCACCAACCAGCCATATGCGTCTCGTTAGAAACAAAGATCTGGCGGCTTCCGGTCTTTCCGCCGTAATCCTGCTCATAAACGGTCTCTGCCACGCGCTGTTCACTGGTGGTTGCGGGGTCGATACCGAAATACAGGAAGGACTGTGCACTGTTGTTGATCACATATTCTGCCGGGCTGGAAAGGTTGGCTGCATACTTGTTGGCGTCGTTGGAATAGGTACCGTTATCATTAGCTTTTTCCGAGAAGAAGAACTCGTCGTTCTTGTCTGCGAGAACTGCGACATCTCGGGCACCGTAAACATCGGTGTAGCCCTCGCTGTTACGCACGATGGGATCGCTGTGAATCAGGAAAATGGCCTTGACAACATTCAGACTGTCGTTATCGCACTGCAGTGCTTCGCCAGCTGCCTTGCCACCGCGGGAGTAGCCCAGCAGCGAAACTCGGTCGGTATCAACGTAGGGCAGAGTCACGCCGTAGCGTACCGCATCATAAAGGCCGCGGCCCTGGGTGAGCCATTCGGAGTCCGGCAGAGGTTCGCTTTCGCCCATGCCGTACATATCCACGCCGATCGCAACATAGCCGCGGCGGGCGAGCTCAATGCAGTAATGCTGCATTTCTTCTTTGTTGTTGTTTCCGCCATGCTGTACAAAAATAGCGGGCGCAGGCGTTTCAGCGGTGGCGTTTTCCGGAATATAAACATCCATCGCAAGGGTATGACCGGATTCGGATTCAATGGTAACGTTCCGGATGGTCGTTTTGCCGGAGTTCGTCTGTAAAATGAAAGAACCGGCAATGCCTACGATGATGAGCGCGATGCTGACGATGAGACTGATTAGTGGCCTTGAAAGTTTTTTCTCGTTCATATGGGAGACCTCCTTTTTGAATCTGATTTTTCCGTAATAAAAATGGGGACACACTGCATCTGGACGATACAGTGCATCCCCATCTCACTTCTCTTGGGATGCTTCTAGTATAGCGTTTTGTAACAAAATGTCAATAGAAAATAAACAATTAAAAAATATTTTGTGCGCGAACTATAAAGTCAGTCGAAAATCGTCAATGCTCTGCCCAGTCGCAGCTGCGGCCCACAGCCTTGTGCCAGCCGGCCAGCAGACGGGTGCGCTCGGCCTCGTCCATCTGCGGGGCAAAGGTCATGTTGCAGTGCCACAGGCTGCGGATCTCGTCCCGGTCCTTCCATACGCCGGTGGCAAGGCCCGCCAGATAGGCAGCGCCCAGAGCGGTCGTCTCCCGGATGGCCGGGCGCAGCACGGTCTTGTTCAGGATATCGGCCTGGAACTGCATCAGGAACTGGTCGCGGGAGGCGCCGCCATCCACCTTCAGCGAGGTGATGGGCACGCCGGTGTCCTTTTCCATAGCAGCCACGAGGTCTGCGCTCTGGTAGGCAATGGACTCCTCTGCCGCGCGGATGATGTGGTTCTGGGTGGTGCCGCGGGTGATGCCCACAATGGCACCGCGGGCGTACATATCCCAGTACGGTGCACCCAGACCAGTAAAGGCCGGCACGATGTAAATGCCGCCGTTGTCCGGCACCTTCTGGGCATAGTATTCCGCGTCGCGGCTTTCCTGGATCATGCGCAGACCGTCGCGCACCCACTGGATGACGGCACCGCCCACAAAGACGCTGCCCTCCAGCGCGTACTCCACCTTACCGTTCAGGCTGATGGCAATGGTAGAGATCAGGCCGTTCCGGCTGCGGCAGATGGTGTCGCCGGTGTTCATCAGCAAAAAGCAGCCGGTGCCGTAGGTGTTCTTGGCCTCGCCCTTGCGAAAGCAGCTCTGTCCGAACAGCGCAGCCTGCTGGTCACCGGCAATGCCGGCCACCGGGATCTGCACACCGCACAGGTCGGTGGTGCCGTAGACCTCGCTGGAATCCGTCACGCGGGGCAGGATGCAGCGCGGGATATCCAGCGCTTTGAGTAGGGTGTCGTCCCAGTCCAGCGTGCGGATGTTATACAGCATGGTGCGGCTGGCGTTGGTGCGGTCGGTGACATGCACTCTGCCGCCGGTCAGCTTCCAGACCAGCCATGTGTCCACAGTGCCGAACAGGATCTCCCCTGCCTCGGCCCGCTCCCGCGCACCGGGCACATTGTCCAGGATCCACTTGATCTTCGTTGCGGAGAAATAGGCATCGGGCATCAGGCCGGTGTTCTCCCGGATGTAGTCTGCCATGCCGGGCTGCTGCAGCAGTTCATCCACCAGCGGAGCCGTGCGGCGGCACTGCCAGACGATGGCATTGTAGATGGGGCGGCCGGTGGCCTTTTCCCACAGGATGGTGGTCTCCCGCTGGTTGGTGATGCCAATGGCGGCGATATCGTGGGCATCGACACCGCTCTGGGCCACCACCTCGTTCATGACTCCATACTGGGTGGACCAGATCTCCATGGGGTTGTGCTCCACCCAGCCCTGCTGCGGATAGATCTGCTCAAACTCGCGCTGCTGCACCGCAATGATATTCTGCTCATTGTCGAACAGGATGGCACGGCTGCTGGTGGTTCCCTGATCCAACGCCAGAACATATTTTGTACTCATGCTTTTGCTACCTCCGTATCGTTTCAGGAGTGTGTATCACAGATTTCGCGTTGCCACAACGTCCACGCCGGTGCCGCACACGTCGGCCAGCACCACCTGTCCGGTGCGGACGGGTGCGTGCAGGGTGACGCGGTCCAGCGCAGCCATGACCTCGGTCATCTTCTCTTTGGGCACGGCCTGCGCAGTCTTTACCGGGCAGCGCGGATACAGCCCGCCTTCCGCCCGCACCGTGCTGGTGATGATGCGAGTGGGATGGGTCAGCTCTTCCCTGCCGTAGGCGGCACCGTTGGGGCAGGCGTTTCCAGTTACATTATAATCATTTTCCGGGTCCACCTGCAAGTGGCAGCCGCAGGGACAGCAGATGCAAATGACTTCTTTGATGCTGCTCATTCTGCAATAACCTCCTCTACCGCAACGGTCAGTGGGCCGTCTGCTTTTTCCAGCAGGACTTTGGGCAGTGCGATGTGCTCCATCTCGCCGGGAGCCATGCGCTGGCGCTTGAACCGGGCCAGCTGCCTGCCGCCGCAGGTCACGGTGATCTGGCTGGGGCCGTAGTTCTGCCGCACACGGAAGGAAATGTTCACGCTCCTGTCCACATCAGCGGGGCGCACCCGCTGCGGCACGGTGTAGCCCACGCCATTGCCCGGAACAAGGTCAAGCACAACCGTATCGGCGGCTTCGCCCTTCAAAACATAGGCCGCCGCAGAAGCACCGGCAAGGTCGCTTTCGCCCGAAACGAAGTCCACCAGATCATGCACGTGCACCACGTTGCCACAGGCGAACACGCCGGGGATGCCGGTCTCCATATTCTCGTAGACCACAGCGCCCTTGGTGTGAGGGTCCATGGGGATGCCAGCCTGCCGGGTCAGCTCATTTTCCGGGATCAGGCCGACGCTGAGCAGGATGGTGTCCACATCAAATTCCATCTCGGTGCCCGGGATGGGGCGGCGGTTTTCGTCCACCTTGGCAACGGTGGCCTTTTCCACGCGGGCCTTGCCCTGAATATCCACGATGGTATGGGACAGATACAGGGGGATGTCGAAGTCCTGCAGGCACTGCACGATGTTGCGGGTCAGGCCGCCGGAATACGGCATGACCTCCACGCAGGCCAGTACTTTGGCACCTTCCAGCGTCATGCGGCGGGCCATGATCAGGCCGATGTCGCCGCTGCCGAGGATGAGCACCCGCTTGCCTACCAGATAGCCCTCCATGTTGACATAGCGCTGGGCCGCACCGGCGGTGTAGATACCGGCAGGGCGGGTACCCGGAATGCCAATGGCACCGCGGGTGCGCTCCCGGCAGCCCATGCAGAGGATGATGCTTCTGGCTTCCAAAATCTGATAGCCCTTTTCCCGGCTGACGCAGTGGATCTTTTTGTCCGGGGTGACTTCCAGCACCATCGTGCCCAGCTCCACCCGGACACCGGTGGAGCGCAGCAGTTCAATGCAGCGGCCTGCGTATTCCGGGCCGGTGAGCTGCTCGCCAAAGCGGTGCAGGCCGAAGCCGTTGTGGATGCACTGGTTCAGGATGCCGCCCAGCTCGTTGTCGCGCTCTAAGATAAGGATATCGCGCAGACCATGCTGCCATGCGCTGTAAGCTGCGGCAAGGCCTGCAGGGCCGCCGCCGACGATGACCAGATCAATCATGGTGCTCTCCCTCCTGCTTGGTTTCGCACAGTAAGACGTTGGTGCCGGCCTTATCCTGCAGCACGTCCAGCGGACTGATGCCCAGCGTTTTGCTGATCAGTTCCAGCACGCGCGGCCCGCAAAAGCCGCCCTGACAGCGGCCCATACCGGCACCGCAGCGGCGCTTGACACCGTCAATGGTGGTGGCGGGGATCTCTTCGTGCAGAGCATCCAGAATTTCGCCCTCGGTGATCGTCTCGCAGCGGCAGATCACGCGGCCATAGGCGGGTTCCTTTGCAATGAGCCGGGCTTTTTCTTCGGGCGGAAGCTCCTTGAAGCGCACCCGGGTGCGGCCATCCCTGTAATCCGCCTTGGGGGCGGGCAGATCGCCGTGAGCTTCCAGAATTTTGACGGCTTCTCTGGCAACGGCCGGTGCACTGGAAAGGCCGGGCGATTTCATGCCCGCCAGATCGATGAAGCCGGGTGCGCCTTCCGCTTCGCCGATAATGAAGTCGCCCGTGTCCACATTGGCACGGACGCCCGCAAAGTTGCGGATGGACTCGCTGAAGCGGATGTTCGGCACGCTGCGGCGCGCTGCGGCGCTGACGAAGGCCAGCCCGGCGGCGGTGCAGGCGGTATCGTCCCCTTCCACGGGGTCGGCGTTCGGGCCGACGATCAGGTTGCCGTGGACGGTGGGGGCCACCAGAACGCCCTTGCCGTTTTCGTTGGGGCACTGGAAGATGACGTGGTGCACACGGCTGCCCTCGGATTTATCCAGCAGGTAGTATTCTCCCCGGGTGGGCTGGATGGTAAATTTGTGGGGTGCGGCCATATCGTGCACGGCCTGCGCCGAGATGCCTGCCGCATTGATGATATAGCGCGTTTCCACAATTCCGGAGGGGGTGGTCAGCGCCCAGCCGCCGGCGGTCTTTTCGATGTGGGTCACAGGGCAGCTGCGGTGCAGCTCCACGCCGTTGCGCACAGCCACTTCTGCCATTGCCAGCGCAAGCTCCCACGGGCTGACGATGGCGGCGCTGGGCGCATACAGCGCGCCAACGACAGTGGGGGCCAGATTCGGTTCCATGGCAAACGTTTCCTCTGCGGAAAGCAGCCGGATGCCCGGCACGCCGTTGGCGATGCCGTTCTCATACAGTTTCTGCAGGTGGGGCAGTTCTTCCGGGCTGAGGGCCAGCACCAGACTGCCGCACTGCAGGTACGGCACATCCAGCCGGGCGCAGATCTCCTTGGCCAGTGCGGACCCCTCCACGTTGAGCCGCGCCATCCGGGTGCCCGGTTCGGGGTCGTAGCCAGCGTGCAGAATGGCACTGTTGGCCTTGGTGGTGCAGTCTGCCACGTCATTTTCAGCCTCGAAAATGGCGGTCTGCAGCGGGTAATGGGACAGCTCATAGGCGGCTGCCGCACCAATGACACCGCAGCCGATAATTGCTACATCCAGCATAAAAACCTCCTGATCGCTCCGTTTGCCGAATAAAAGAAAAAGAGCAGGACAAACAAAAGGGCCTTTCGACTCTCCCCTTGCTTGTTCTGCTCGATCCTCTGAACAAACTTTTATTGTCTTTATGATAATGCGATCTGCACAAGATGTCAAGCGTTTGTTGAAAATTTAAAGCTCATTTTTACCTGTGCAGCTTTTTCCTGCTCTTTGCGGGCGCGGAGGCTTTTGGCAGAGCACGGCCTGCTGCAGCATGGCCTGCAGCGCTGCGCCCGGCCACAAGGCCGGAGCCGAACGCCCAGTGCAGGTTAAAACCGCCGCAGCTGCCTGCGCAGTCCAGCGTTTCGCCCACAAAGTAAAGGCCCGGACAGCCCTTGAACTGGAAGTGCTGATCCACCTCCCGCAGGGCCAGCCCGCCGCCGGTGGTCTGGGCCTGCTTCCAGCTGCAGGGGGTCAGCCCCTCAAAGCGCCAGTGCTTGGCGGTGTGGGCCAGCTTCTGCCACTGTGCGGCGGTGAGCACGGCAGGCGCGTCGCTGTCCTGCAGCCCGGCGGCAGACCACACAGTACGGCCCAGCTTCTGGTTGAGCAGGCCCAGCCAGAAGTCAGCGGCGCTGCCCCCTGCCGTCTGGGCGGCGTGGGCCGCAAACAGGCTGGCAAGTGCGGTTTCGTCCACTGCCGGGAAGAGGTCCAGCTCCACAGCAGGAGCCTTGGGGCCGCGGCCCGGGGCCAGCAGGCCGGACAGCTGCATGATGCAGATGCCGGAAAGGCCGTAATCGGTGAACTGTACCTCGCCGTTCTCGCAGGCAAGCACATGGGCACCGTCCAGCAGGGATGCTGCTGCCTTGGCACGGATGCCAGCCAGCGCTTTGCGGGGCTTTGCGCACTGCAGGGCGGTCAGGCAGGGGTACAGCGGCTCCACCCTGCCGCCGCACTGGGCGGCGAACCGGGTGCCAAAGCCGTCGGTGCCGAACTGCGGCCCTGCCTCGCCGCCCATGGCGCAGATGACGGCATCGGCGCGCAGCGTTTCGGCAGAGCCCTCTGCCGTCTCGAACTGCACGGCGTAGCCGCTGCGGCTCTGGCTCAGGGTGCGCACGGTGCAGCCGGTGCGCAGCTGCACATGGTGCTGCGCAAGGTGATGCTCCAGCAGGGCCAGCACGTCCGCCGCCTGATTGGAGTACGGATACACCCGGCCCGCCTCGTCGGTGCGGGTGTAAAGCCCCAGCGCATGGAACCAGCGCAGCGGGTCGGCGGTATTTACGGCATCCAGCAGCGGACGAAGTGCTGCCGGGTCGGCAGTGAAATACAGCTCCGGTGCAATGCCGGTGTTATCCAGATTGCAGCGGCCATTGCCGGTGGCAAGCAGCTTTTTGCCCGGCTTCGGGTTGCGCTCCAGCACAATGACCTGTGCAGCGGGGGCACTTTGTGCCGCCGCCAGCGCGGCTGTAAGACCGGCGGCACCGCCGCCCAGAATGAGGATGTTCGGCATCCGGACACCTGCCTTTCTCAGTAGAATTTTAGGATCTGTCTTCATAAGCGGGGTGCTGTGCTTATGAAAACGGCTTTTTGTATCATTGTAGCAGAACCCTGCCGGAAACGCAACGAAGAGGCAGCTTTCCGTGCAGGTCTTTTTGCGCGGGGGCAGCAGGTATAAATGGCCCGGCCTGACAGATACTAGTGCTGCAGGCATTTTTAAGGAAACGGAGGAGCAAAAACATGAAAGCAACAGGAATCGTGCGCCGCATCGACGAGCTGGGCCGGGTGGTGATCCCCAAGGAGATCCGCCGCACCCAGCGCATCCGCCGCGGCGACCCGCTGGAGATCTTCACCACGGGCGACGGCGAGGTGATCTTTAAAAAGTATTCGCCCATTGGCGAGATGAACGCAGTAGCGGCCCAGTATACCGAGGTGCTCAGCAAAAGCTTTGCGCTGACCGCACTGGTGGCCGACCGCGACCGCATCCTTACGGTGAGCGGCAGCGGCCGGCGGGAGCTGGCCGACCGCAGCATCAGCCAGCCGCTGGAAAAGCTGATGGATGGCCGCAGGCTGTACCAGAGCGAGGGCATTGCCGAAAAGTGCATCCTGCCCTGCGAGGGCTCGCCCCGAGCAGTGCTGTGCGCCGCACCCATCATTGCGGCGGGCGATGTGACCGGCGTGGTGGCCCTGCTGACCGAAGACCGCACGGCCACGCCGGATGCCGCCCAGCTCAAGGCCGTGAATGTGGCAGCGGCATTTCTGGCAAGGCAGATGGAAGAGTAAAGAACATGCCGGAGCGCTTTCCTTATAATAAGGAAGGCGCTTTCTTCGTTTATGACAGAATTATGAATCTTTTAAAACATTTTTCCAAGGGGCTTGACAGCACCGGAAAATTGGCTATAATGGTCTTAGCACTCAGGAACAAGGAGTGCTAAACAAACAAAGCAAACGCAAAAAGGAGGCAGGCGCTATGACGATGGATGCACGCAAGCAGCGAGTCTTGCAGGCGATCGTGGCGCTGTATGGTCTCGAAGGCGAGCCTGTTGGCAGCAGCGTGCTGGCAAACTACTTTGACATGGCAGTTTCCAGCGCAACGCTTCGCAATGAGATGGCGGCGCTGACAAAGCTGGGCCTGCTGGAGCAGCCCCACACCAGCGCGGGCCGTGTGCCCAGTGCCAAGGGCTACCGTTACTACCTTGATAATCTGCTGACCGACGATCAGCCGCTGGATCGTGTGAGCCGCGCCCGTGTGGATGCGGTGTTCGCAAGCCTCGACCATGAGCCGGAAAAGCTGGCCGCAGGTGCCGCCAAGGCGCTGGCCGCCATCAGCGGCTGCACCGCCGCCATCAGCACCCCGTGCGCCGAGGATCTGTGCATCGCCCACTATGAAGTGGTTCAGGTGGGCCGCAGTGCAGCGGCTGTGCTGGCCGTTACCACGGCCGGTTACGTTCGTACCCGTGTGGCGCGGGTGCGCACCGGTCTTTCCCGCGAGAATGCAGCAGCACTTGCCGCACTGCTCAACCGCAACCTTACCTTTGTAGCGCCGGTGGATCTTTCCACCCGGCTGCTGGCAGAGCTGTGCAGCCAGATCGACCCGGAGCTGGTGCCTGTCATCAGCGCGGCGGCGGCCATCCTGCAGGATTCCGTCAAGCCCCACGTATTTCTGGGCGGCGAGCAGTATCTGCTGGACTGGCCTCAGCTGGACGGCAAGGTGGGCGACATCCTCACACTGCTGAACGACGAGGAGCAGGCCGCTGGCCTGATCGCACCTCCGGCAGAACGCAGTGAGAGCGTGCTGCTGGGCGAGGATCTGGAACCGCAGATCCCGGGCCTGTGCATCGTGAGCGACCGGTATCTGGTGGGCGGAGGCCTGTGGGGCTCCATTGCATTGATCGGTCCCACCCGGATGCCCTTCCAGAAGCTGATGCCGCTGCTGCATTACTTTGCAGACCAGCTGGGCGAGGGCATGAGCGGCAAACGAAAAGACACCCCGCAGGCTGCCGTACCGCGGCGGACTGTGATCTATAAGGAGGATCTGGAATGAGCGAAGAAGCAAAAAAGACGGCTCCGGCTCAGGAAGCGGAGCAGCCCGAAACGGCTCCCGAGGAGAAGGCCCAGCAGGCAGCACCCGAACAGGAACCTGCTGCTGAAGCTGCCGACCCGAAGGATGACAAGAAGAAGGATGGCGGCTGGTTCAACAAGAAGGCCCGTGAGCTGGAAGCCGTCAAGGCAAAGCTGGACGCGGCCGAAGCCAACGCTGCACAGGCCAAAGACCAGCTGCTGCGCATGGCAGCGGAGTACGAGAACTACCGCAAGCGCTCCACCCGCGAAGCCGACCAGAAGTTCAACGATGGCATTTCCTTTGCGGTGAACCAGATCATTCCCATTCTGGATACGCTGGAGATGGCAGCAAATGCCCCCACCACCGACGAGAACTACAAAAAGGGCGTGACCATGACGCTGGACAAAGCCGCCAAGGCGCTGGATGCCCTCCATGTGGAGGAGATCGAGGCGCTGGGCAAGCCCTTTGACCCCAACTTCATGAACGCAGTGCAGCAGATCCCCGCCCCGGACGGACAGGAGAGCGGCACCGTCATCACGGTCTACCAGAAGGGCTACAAGCTGGGCGATAAGATCGTCCGCCATGCGACCGTTGTAGTGGCCGAATAACAAAGCAGAAACCCGAAAGGGTTTTGAATATAACATCCGCTTACAAACATTTGAGCATCACATAAAAAATAAGATTTGTTCTTTCGAGAGGAGTTTTCATTATGAGTAAGATCATTGGTATCGACCTTGGTACTACCAACAGCTGCGTGGCTGTCATGGAGGGCGGCGAGCCCGTTGTTATCGCAAACTCTGAGGGTGCACGCACCACCCCGTCTGTGGTGGGCTTCACCAAGACCGGCGACCGTCTGGTGGGTCAGGTGGCAAAGCGTCAGGCCATCACCAACCCTGAGAACACCGTTGCTTCCATCAAGCGCTTCATGGGCACCGACCACAAGGTGACCCTGAACGGCAAGGAGTACACTCCCCAGCAGGTCAGCGCTATGATCCTGCAGAAGCTGAAGGCTGATGCCGAGGCTTATCTGGGCGAGCCTGTTACCGAGGCTGTCATCACCGTTCCTGCATACTTCAACGACAGCCAGCGTCAGGCTACCAAGGACGCAGGCACCATTGCAGGCCTGAACGTCAAGCGTATCATCAACGAGCCTACTGCCGCTTCTCTGGCATACGGCATCGATAAGGAAGAAGACCAGAAGATCATGGTCTACGATCTGGGCGGCGGCACCTTCGATGTGTCCATCATCGAGATGGGCGACGGCGTTACCGAGGTTCTGGCCACCAACGGTGATACCCATCTGGGCGGCGATGACTTCGATGAGCGCATCATCAACTGGATGGCAGATGCCTTCCAGACCGAGAACGGCATCGACCTGCGCAAGGACAAGATGGCTGCGCAGCGTTTGAAGGAAGCTGCCGAGAAGGCCAAGATCGAGCTGTCCAGCGCAATGAGCAGCCAGATCAACCTGCCCTTCATCACTGCCGATGCTACCGGCCCCAAGCACTTGGATATGACCCTGACCCGCGCAAAGTTCAACGAGCTGACCGCTGATCTGGTCGATCGCACCATGGGCCCCGTCCGCAAGGCTCTGCAGGATGCAGGCCTGCGTCCCTCTGACCTGAAGAAGGTTCTGATGGTCGGTGGTTCCACCCGTATCCCCGCTGTCTACGATGCAGTCAAGAAGGAACTGAACTGCGAGCCCTTCAAGGGCATCAACCCCGATGAGTGCGTGGCTGTGGGCGCTGCCATTCAGGGCGGCGTGCTGCAGGGCGATGTCAAGGGCCTGCTGCTGCTGGATGTCACCCCGCTGAGCCTGGGCATTGAAACTCTGGGCGGCGTGTGCACCAAGATCATCGACCGCAATACCACCATCCCCACCCACAAGAGTCAGGTGTTCTCCACCGCTGCAGACAACCAGCCCTCTGTTGAGGTCAACGTTCTGCAGGGTGAGCGTGAGTTCGCACGCGACAACAAGAGCCTGGGTGTCTTCCATCTGGACGGCATCGCTCCGGCTCCCCGTGGTGTGCCTCAGATCGAAGTTACCTTCGATATCGATGCAAACGGCATCGTGAAGGTCAGCGCAAAGGATCTGGGCACCGGCAAGGAGCAGAACATCACCATTACCGCTTCCACCAACATGTCCAAGGAGGACATCGACAAGGCTGTGAAGGAAGCTGAGCAGTTTGCTGCCGACGATAAGAAGAAGCGTGAAGAGGTCGATATCCGCAACGGTGCCGACCAGATGGTGTTCCAGACCGAGAAGATGCTGAAGGAGAACGGCGACAAGCTGCCCGCCGACGTGAAGAGCGAGGCCGAGAGCAAGCTGGCCGACCTGAAGACCGCTGTTCAGTCCGGCAACGTGGACGACATCAAGGCAAAGCAGGAAGCTCTGAGCCAGGTGTTCGAGAAGATGTATCAGGCAGCCGCTGCCGCACAGCAGGCCGCCGGTGCACAGCCCGGCCCCGACGCAGGTGCAAACAACCAGCAGAAGCCGGGTGATGACGGCGTTGTGGATGCCGACTTCAAGGAAGTCTGATAAAAAACACAGCAGTGTGTGCCCGGCCAAACCGGCGGACGCACGCGTGGAATAGCAAAAGCCGCTCCGGTTTTGCCGGAGCGGCTCTTGCTGGTTATAGAGCGAGGAACCAACCGGGGCGTTTCCCGGATCAAACGTTCCCGGAGAGGTGAGTGGATATGGCACAGGAAAAGCGTGATTACTACGAAGTGCTGGGGGTATCCAAGACTGCGACCGATGCCGAGATCAAAAAGGCATACCGCAAGCTTGCAATGAAATACCACCCGGACTATAACCCCGGCGATAAGGACGCCGAGGAAAAGTTCAAGGAAGTAAACGAAGCAAACGAGGTGCTTTCGGACCCGAAGAAGCGCCAGCTGTACGACCAGTACGGCTTTGCAGGTGTTGACCCTGCCTATGCAGCACAGAACGGCGGTGGCCCCGGTGCGGGCGGCTTTGGCGGTTTTGGCGGCGACGGCGTGGATCTGGGCGACATTTTCGGCGATATCTTTGGCGGCGGCTTCGGCGGCTTTGGCGGTTCGTCCCGTCAGGCGAACCCCAACGCACCGCGCAAGGGTCAGGATATCCGCGTGCGCATCACCCTGAGCTTTGACGAGGCCGTGCACGGCTGCAAGAAGAACATCACCATCACCCGCCAGCAGGAGTGCACCGAGTGCCACGGCAGCGGCTGTGCCGCCGGTTCCAGCCCCGAGACCTGCCCGGACTGCGGAGGCCGCGGCTTCGTGATCCGTCAGCAGCGCACCCCCTTTGGCGTGATGCAGACCCAGCAGCCCTGCTCCCGCTGTGGCGGCAAGGGCAAGCTGGTCAAGAATCCCTGCAAGGTCTGCCATGGCAGCGGCAAGGTGGCGGCTAAAAAGACGCTGGAGGTGTCCATCCCCATGGGCATCGACGACGACCAGAGCTTTGCACTGCGCGGCATGGGCGATGCCGGTGCAAACGGCGGTCCTGCCGGTGATGTGATCGTCATGGTCACGGTGCGCCCCAGCGAGGTGTTCCAGCGCGACGGCTACGATGTGTGGGTCACTGTGCCCATCACTTACAGTCAGGCCGTGCTGGGCGACACCGTGCAGGTGCCCTCCATTGACGGCAAGGTGGAGTACACCGTGCCCGAGGGCACCCAGAGCGGCACCACCTTCCGCCTGCGCGGCAAGGGCATCCAGTACCTGAATGGCCGCGGCCGCGGTGATATGTACGTCAAGTGCGAGGTGGAGATCCCCAAGAAGCTGAACAAGACCCAGCGGGAGGCCCTGAAGAAGTTCGAGGGCACCCTGAAAGAAGAAAACTACGAAAAGCGCAAAGGCTTCTTCAAAAAGCTGAAGGACATGTTCAACAACTGAGACTGAAAACCGCATAACATAAAAAGCGGCGGCACTTCCCAAACGGGAGGTGCCGCCGCTTTTGCTTTTTCAGAACAGAGACCGGGACTTAGTTGCCGAAGATCAACAGGGCGTTGGGCACAAGGCCGATGATGGTTGCGCAGGAACCAATGAACCAGAAGCTGCAGCCGATGTCATGGATGGTGTTCGTGGGGCTTTTTTCAGCATGGGCAACCAGAGCGTTCATGCCGTTTTCCACCCAGTTGGAGTTGATATTTGCCTTGCGGTAATCGTGGATGGCAGAAACAGCCTTGTACCAGCCGTACAGCGGGAACCATGCCATGGCGGCTTCCACAACACCTACGCCGCCCTCGGTGTAGGTCATTTCTTCGCAGGACAAAACATTGTATGCAGCAGGATAAGTAATGGCGTTCGTCATAAAGCAAAACTCCTTTTTTAGGTTTGATAAAAAAAGCGGCGGCTCTTCCGTTGAAGAGCCGCCGCAAAAAGCCCTTTGGTGTACTCCTGAAAATTAGAAGTAGATGATGCCCAGAGACATAACGGCAGAAAGGCCAAAGCTGCTGATGGTCGATGCAGCATTCCAGAAGATCATGCCGGCATGGTAGAAGGTGTTGGTCACATTGCCCTTGCAGTCGGCTTTGATATCGCTCCAGACGTTGGATGCCCAGTTGTCGTGATCCTTCTTGCGTGCTTCACGGCAGGTGTTGATGCCGATAACCGTAGCGTAGCCGGGCCACAGCCATGCAGCGACAGCCTGACCGACGGTAGCACCGCCTTCGGTGTAGGTCATTTCTTCGCAGGACAGAACGTTGTAGGAAGCAGGCATCATGATTTTGTTTTCCATAATAACACTCCTTTGAATCAAAGCTATCCAGACAGTGCAAGATCGCACTGTTTAAAACCCAAAAATAAACCGGGATATGCGCTTGGAGATCGTTCTCATAAAGCAGGGCGCGCCGCCGCATGACGCGAGTAGTTGCTTGCAGGAAAAGGAAAGCAGTGCTGTTCTCTGCAGGCAAAAGACCGTTCAGACGGTATACAGTGCTCAGGCAGCCGATTTCTTATTTCTGCTTGATGAAAAGCCCGCGGCCCTCTATGGCGGAAAAGGCCGCGGGTAAAGGGGTCTTTGGTCTCTCCGGACGGATCTTATGAGCAGGGTCAGAGCAGGACGATGGCAGCATTGACCAGAAAACCAACGCCGGTAGCGCTGGTCGCGGTGACCCAGACGATGCGTCCCAGATCACGCAGCATGTTCTGCGCACTGGAATCCATATCGCGGCTCAGAGCATCCAGACCGGTATCCAGCCAGTCGTTGGGGTGGCTCTTGCGGTAGTTGCGCATGGCGGTAACACCCATGTACCAGCCAATGGGCGGAATCCAGTTCAGCAGAGCTTCCGTAAAGGTAGCACCGCCCTCGGTGTAGGTCATCTCTTCGCAGGAAAGAACGTTGTAGGAAGCAGGCATCATGATCTTGTTTTCCATAATAACACTCCTTTGAATCAAAGATCGTATCAGCACATTCTATGCACTGTTCACACCAGATCGAACCATCGATGAAGAGCAACTGCTCTATATCGCCATTGTACAACACCCGTTGATTTTTTGCAAGGGGTGAATGGGCAGAGTGCGCAAAAACTGGAGAGACTTCCGAAAAGAACTAGAAAAATTTGTGAAAAAAGACTGCAATAATTTGACATAAAACAACAGCGCCCTTTCCTTTGCGGAAAAGGCGCTGCCATGTTTACCCGGCCACACCGGCACGGTAGAGGTACGGGTCGCTCTTGAAGCTGTCAAAGCTGTACAGCACCAGGATCTGGTCATAATCGTTATCCGCGATCAGCTGATCCAGACCGTAGTTGTAGTTGCGGAAGTCCACCACATCGATCTGGGCATAGTTTGCGGTCAGGTAGGGCGCAAAGCAGTTGGCGTAGCTGTCCTTGATCACCAGAATGCGCCCGGTACCGTCGCCCTCAATGCGGCTCAGGCCGTTGTTGCCATGCAGGAACATGGCGTACTTATCGTACACGTTCAGCTTGTCCGTGTCGTACAGGCCGGTGGTCTGGCCGTCTGCGGGCTGACCTGCAGCGGTGACATTATAGATGGTCAGGCTGTTCGGCAGGTCGTAGTAGGTGATAGTATCCGGCACGGCATTCCATGTGCGGGCCTTGGAGTAGTGGGTGCCGTAGAAATTTTCGGCGGTCAGAGCCGTGTGCGCGGCGGGGTCGAAGGGGGTCAGGCTCAGCGTACCGCACAGCTGCTGGTAGGCGTAATAAGCGCCAAGGCTCGTCCAGTGATGGTCGGTGCGGTAGTAGATATATTCGTCCTTGTGTTCGGCAAGGGTCTGCCGCACATCCACAAAGCGCCCTCCGGCGGCCTGTACGGCGGCGGAAAGCTGGTCGAGATAGGCATCCTCGTCCAGCAACGGCGCGTTTGCAGGCACGTTTTCCGGGTAAATGACCGATGCTGCCGGGGCCAGCAGCACATCCACCTTGCCCGGGTGGCGCTGGCACAGTGCTTCCACGGCGGCGGTGTTCTTGGGCAGGGTGCGGTTCTCGCTGTCCAGCAGGCTGAAGGTGCGGGGGAACATCATGTGCTCTTTGCCCAGCAGGATGCCGCCGTTCTGCTCCTTCTGCAGCAGGGTGGTCTCCACTACGCTCTGCAGGCTGATCCACTCATCGCGGCCGAACACCTGATCCTTCACGTACTTTGTGTAGGCGGTAAAGTAGCTGTTCAGCCCCTTGGCGGAAAGCTGGGTCAGCGCCGGGCGCTGGGAAAGGGTGGTGTTTTCCATCTCGCTGTAGGCGCGGTCCGGTGTAATAAGGTCCAGTGCGAACAGACCAAGAAAGAACAGGCTGAACACCACCAGCACCGGGTAGTGCAGGAGCGAGGAAGATTTTTTGGAATGCTTGTCCATCTTCACGCCTCCTTAAAAGTTGAAATAGAGGAACGGACTGTTGGTACTGCCCACCACATAGGCGGTGGAGACCACCAGCAGCGCCAGAATGGCGGCACAGCGGGTGACGGCATTCTTTTTGAGCAGGTTCCAAATCTTCTCAATGAACGGGGTGCAGCAGAGGATGCTGACCACCAGCAGCACACCGTAGTTGCGCAGGAAGTACAGCGGCGAAACACCGCCGGAAGGAACGAACAGCTTGTGGAACAGCAGACCGAAGCTTACGCCCGTATCGTTGCCCACGAACATGGCCCAGCCCACCACCACGAGGAACAGGGTGTAGATGTGGGGCCACACTCTGCCCTTTTGCAGGTGGGGCAGCAGGAACAGCTTTTCTACAGCCAGCAGCACAAAGTAGTACAGGCCCCAGCAGATAAAGTTCCAGTTCGCGCCGTGCCAGATGCCGGTGAGCAGCTCCACCACGAACAGGTTGAAGATCTGGCGCTTCAGGCCCTTGCGGTTGCCGCCGAGAGGGATATACACATACTCCCGGAACCAGCCGGAAAGGGTCATGTGCCAGCGCCGCCAGAACTCGGTGATGGATGCGGAGATATAAGGGTAGTTGAAGTTTGCGGGGAAGTCGAAGCCCAGCATCTTGCCCATGCCAATGCCCATCATGGAGTAGCCGGAAAAGTCAAAGTAGAGCTGCAGGCTGTAGGCGATGATGCCTAGCCACACCAGCGGGGTGGATGCATTGGCAAGGCCCACAAAGGTGGTGGAAGGGCTGTCCGCAACGCCGATGATGTCTGTCCACAAAGCACCGATGGCATCCGCCAGCAGCACCTTTTTGGCAAGGCCAAAGGTGAACAGGGTCATGCCCTCTTCGAGCTGCTGCAGGCTGTAGCGGTGCCGGTATACGTGCAGCTGGTTCGAGACATCGCGGTATTTCACGATGGGGCCGGCGATCAGCTGAGGGAACATGACCACATAGGCACCAAAGTCGATGATATTACGCTCTGCCTTTACATCCCGGCGGTAAACATCGATGGAGTAGGAAAGGGTCTGGAAGGTGTAAAAGCTGATGCCCAGCGGCAGAGTGCCAATGCCCTGGATCTCGGCAAAGGCGGTGCCCAGCAGGGCGTTTGCGCTGCGCAGCACAAAGTTTGCGTATTTGAAGTAGAACAGCATCCCAAGGCTGCCAATGAGGGCCACCAGCAGAAATGTCCTGCGCAGGGCCGGCTTTTGGTCGAAGTGCTCGATGCACAGGCCGCTGATGTAGTTGATGAGGATGAGGGCCACCATGACCGGGAAAAACCGTACCTCGCCCCAGCAGTAGAACACCAGACTGCAGAGGAACAGCACGGTGTTCTTGAGCTTTGCGGGCGCAAGGTAATACAGCGCCAGCGTGATGGGCAGAAACCGAAACAGAAAGATGATGGTGCTGAAAACCAAAGCGTCAGCCTCCTTTTAGCCGAAAAAAGCCGATGCCGCAAATGGCACCGGCCTTGGGTGGATCCAGATTCAGTCTGCCAGTGCGCTGTCCACGGCGCTGTCCAGATCGGCAGTGCACTCGTTGGATGCGATCACCATGACAATGGTGTTGCCCTTGAAGGCGATGACAGCGTTCTCCACGTTATCCTGCGCCTGAGCAAACTCGGCGTAGTTGCCGTAGAAGGCCACCTGATCCTGCTGGTAGGAAGCCAGCTGGTTGGCTACGTCCTCGGCCTTGCCGTCGGCAGCTTCGAGCACCAGCACCAGACCGGCATCGCCGTTGTCGTTGCTCTTCACGCCCTTGTAGCTCACCACGTCCTCAGCCTTCAGGCCGAAATCGTACTCAATGTTCATGGCTGCGATCTCGAACTGGTTGGAGATGGGGTCGGCTTCCAGCAGAGCATTGAAAACACCGTCCAGTGCATCAGAGCCGTTCTCGGCAGCATTGTCCACAACAGCGGATGCGGCGGCGCTGGAAGCGGGAGATTCCGCAGCAGCGGTGGAAACGGAGGAGGGAGCGGCCGAAGAGCTGGCGGAACCGCCGCAGCCGGTAAGAGCAACAGCAGCCAGCGCGCCGGTGAGAGCAATTGTAAAGATTTTTGTGCGATTTATCATAAAATATTCCTTCTTTTGTTCAAAACATTTTTGCAGCTGCCCAAAGCGGTCCTGCATCAGGGCAGACTATTGTTATCTTACCATAACTGTGTGCAAAATGCAACGAAAAGCCCCTCGGTTTTACGGATTTTTAACCGGTGATCTTCTCCCCTGCAGCAAGCTTCTGCAGCACGGCAACGGCATCCTCAAAGCACAGGCCGCTCTGCTGGATCAGGGCCGCATTTTCCGGCCCCACATAGCGCCAGTGCCACGGCTCGTAGGTGATCTCGGTAACGGCTTCTGCGTTTTTGGGGTACCGCAGGATGAAGCCGTATTCCACGGCATGGGCGCTCAGCCAGCGGAAGGCCTCGGTGTTTTCAAAGCCCTCGGTCAGGTCGGTGTGCTCCGGGCTGTTCAGGTCGGCAGCAAGGCCGCAGTTGTGCTCCGAGTAGCCCGGCGGGTTCACGATATTTGCCGCCTGCTTTTTCGCCTCGGCTTCGCTCAGGCCCTTATTGCGGAAATACTGGGTCTTTTGGTCGTAGAGGTTCTTCTGGTAGTCCACGCTGCGGTAGCCGCTCTGCATCCAGATGGTCACGCCGTCCTTTGCGGCGGCGGCCTGCATGGCGAGGAACGCATCGGCGGCTTCGGTCTGCAGGGTCTTGTTCACAGCGGTGGCCGAGCCGCACGCCTTGGTGGTAAAGGTATGATCGTCCGGCATTTTGTTCGTGTGGTTCACCAGCACCATGCGGGGATCATCCAGAATGGCCTGCGCCTGCCGGGCGGTCAGCAGACTGCTTTCTGCCTCTGATGCTGCCGAGGCGCTGGACGTGGAAGTTGCCGAGGCGGCAGGCACAGCGGAACGGCTGTGCAGCACGAACGAGGCCCCGCCCACGGCAATGCAGGCCACGACGGTAACGGTGAGCACGCGCCGCACGGCGGGCCGCAGATGGCGGCGGTGATGAGGATGGACAGACGGATTCATCTGGAATACCTTCTTTCCGGTGGATGTGCATAGAGTTTGCTTCCTATGGGCAAGCTATGCCCGGAGGGGAAACAATATGAAAATGACAGCACAGGAATATGCGCGCCGGGTGCGGCGCATCGGGCCGCACTCGCCCTTGGGGCTGGACTGCCTGTGGGCTTTTGGCGTGGGCGGCGGCATCTGCCTGCTGGGCGAAGTGCTGCGCCAGAGCTATCTTGCCATGGGCGTGGAAGCCGACCTTGCCGGCACCCTGACCAGCTGCAGCCTGATCGTGCTCTCAGCGGTGCTTACCACGCTGGGCTGGTACCAGAAGCTGGCCGCAAAGGCCGGGGCCGGGTCGCTGGTGCCCATCACAGGCTTTGCCAATGCGGTGGTCAGCGCGGCCATCGAGTTCAAGGCCGAGGGCCGGGTGCTGGGTACCGGGGCCAAGATGTTCACCATTGCCGGGCCGGTGATCGTGTACGGCACGCTGGCGGCGGTGGTGTACGGCGCGGTGCTGTGGGTGCTGGGCATGGCGGGTGTGCCTGTGCTGTCATAAACACGGGCAAGTGTGCCGTAAGATTGCAGCATGATGTTATTATACAACATTTTATGGAACGTTTTTCATCTATTTTCCACGAAGGAGAAATTTTGCCTATGACGGTCCGGTGCGGGGATACCCTGCTGTTCCAGACACTGCCGGTGATCGCTGCGGGTGCAGCGGTGGGCGGCAAAAAAGAGAGCGAAGGCCCGCTGGCGGCAGAGTTCGACGAGCTGAGCGCAGACAACCGCTTTGGCCAGTCCAGCTGGGAAGCTGCGGAAAAATATCTGCAGCTGCGCGCTGCGCGGCTGTGCCTGCAAAAGGCGGCGCTTCCGCAGGAAAAGGTGCAGCTGGCCCTTGCCGGGGATCTGCAGGCCCAGTGCACGGCATCCAGCTATGCCATGCGGGAGCTGGGCGTGCCCTTTGCCGGGCTGTTCGGAGCCTGCAGCACCATGGCCGAGGGCCTTGCGCTGGGCGCTGCTCTGTGCGAGGGCGGTGCTGCGCGCAATCTGCTGGCCATGGCTTCCAGCCACTTCTGCGCGGCAGAGCGGCAGTTCCGCACGCCGCTGAGCTACGGCGCGGTGCGCACGCCCACGGCCCAGTGGACTGCCACCGCTGCCGGATGCTGCCTTTTGCAGCCGCAGGGCGAAGGCGTTGGCATTGCCGCTGCCACCTTTGGCCGTGTGCAGGATTATCAGGTAAAGGACATCAACAATATGGGGGCTGCCATGGCCCCGGCAGCGGCTTCCACCCTGCTGCACTATTTTAAGGATACCGGCACCGAACCGCAGGAGTTCGACTGCATCTATACCGGCGACCTTGGGCAGGTGGGCAGTCAGCTGCTGCGGGAGCTGCTGGCCGCAGAAGGCTTGTTGATCAAAAACCATGTAGACTGCGGGTGCATCCTGTTCGATGCAAACGAGCAGAGCGTAAAGAGCGGCGGCTCCGGCCCGGGCTGCTGCGCGGCGGTGCTGTGCGGGCACATCCTGCCGCGCCTGCGCCGGGGCAGCCAGAAGCGGGTGCTGTTCACAGCCACCGGGGCCCTGATGAGCCAGACCACCTTTTTGCAGAAGGAGACCATCCCGGCGGTGGCGCATCTGGTGGAGCTGCGTGCGCCGGAAAAGGAGAAGTAAGATGAACTATTTCTGGGCTTTCTGTGTGGGCGGGGCCATCTGCGTGGCGGGACAGCTGCTCATCGACCTGACCGGCCTGACCCCGGCCCGCATCCTGACCGGATATGTGGTGGCGGGCGTGGTGCTTTCGGCCATTGGGTGGTATGCCCCGCTGGCCGAGTTTGCCGGGTGCGGGGCCACGGTTCCCCTGCTGGGCTTCGGCCATCTGCTGGCAAAGGGCGTGCGCACTGCGCTGCAGGAAGAAGGTGCTGTGGGCATCCTCACCGGCGGGCTGACCGCCGCTGCGGCCGGTGTTACCACCAGCCTTGTGTGCGGCGTGGTGTGCAGCTGGGTGGGCAAAAGTCACGACCAGAACTGAAGAAGAAATACACCAGAACATCGTCACTTTGTCCGCCACCCTTCGCCCTGTTTTTCCACCGCACTGCGGTAAACTGTGCAAAACAGGAGACTAACTATTAAAAGTCAAGCCCCAAAATGAAAAAATCCGCCAACCGAC